>Ga0209579_10000046_pt1 | contig 265942 bp, 287 predicted proteins | sample Coa_R1_2_FD_187152 | JGI IMG/M metagenome (GOLD analysis project Ga0209579, IMG submission 187152) | Surface soil microbial communities from Centralia Pennsylvania, which are recovering from an underground coalmine fire - Coalmine... | ecosystem: Environmental > Terrestrial > Soil >... | reverse complement strand
AAGTGGCCCCTGAGGCGATCGAGGGACTCGCCGCCGTGATCGCCACCGGGCGCAGCGACTACCCGAACCAGATCAACAACGTTCTCGCCTTCCCCGGAGTCTTCCGGGGCGCCCTCGACGTCCGCGCGACCGAGATCAATGCGGAGATGGAGCTCGCCGCCGCCGGCGCAATAGCCGCGGTGATCGCCGACGACGAACTCTCCGTCGATTACGTGATCCCGAGCGTCTTCAACCGCGCCGTCGCCCCGGCGGTCGCAGCTGCGGTCGTCGAGGCAGCGCGGCTGACCGGCGTCGCGCGCAAGTCTGCGTCGATGCCGCAACCCATTCAGTGATTCCCGCGGATGTCGCGGCGCCCGCGCATGGCCAACATTCGGGCCATGGTTAACGCGCCGCACCACTCGGACCAGCTCCCGGTCGCCTACGACGACGCCACCGTCGGCGATGCGATGAGCCAGGGCGTCATCAGCGTCCCGCCCGAGACACCGCTCCGCGTCGTCGCACGGATGATGTCGACGTTCCGCGTCCACGCGATCTTCGTCTTCGAGCACACGGACGAGGACGACGAAGCGCTCCGCCTCTGGGCGGTCGTCTCCGACCTCGACCTTGTCGCGGCCGCGCAACGCGACCTCGTCCGACAGACCGCCGGCGCGACCGCCGTGACACCGCTCGTGACCGTCGCCGCGAACCGCCCCATGGCGGAAGCGTCGAACCTCATGGCACAGCACGGCGTCGCGCACCTCGCCGTCACGGATCCCGCGACCCGGCGCCCGATCGGCGTCATCTCGACGCTCGACATCGCCCATGCCGTGGCCGCCGGCCACGACGCGGGTGAGACGTTTCCTTCGGCCTAGGTCGGGTTGGCCTCTACCGTGTGGGCATGAGGAAGACCGGTACGTTCCTCGGCGTTCCGTACGACTGGCGCCGCCCGACACGTGCTCGCCTGAAGTCGCGCTGGTGGAATCCCGCGGACCCGCGCCTCTTCACGCCGAAGACGTACGGATGGGGCTGCGACATCAATCTCGCGCGGCTCCTCGGGCGCAAGCCCCGTCGCTGACACCGCGATGACAAGGGCGGTAATCGGCGCGGTGTATGTGGTAGCGATGGCGTCCGTCGTGATAGCGGTGGACGTTCTCGTCTTCCGCAACCATTTCTGGCAGCGGCTGGCGGCCAACGCCGGCATCGTCCTGTTATTCGTCGCGTTCTACTTCAGGTACTTGCGTCACTCCTAATTCGACCCGACGAGACTGCCCGATCGAGCCAGCTGTGGACGGCCGTGACGCTTCGCATTACGACGGAGGCTCTTGCGGGCGTGAACCTTCCTGACTCCGCCGCTGGACGCTGAGGGCCGCCGCGAAGCGACCCTCAGTCGGTGCCCGATACGGACAAAGAGGCAGCAAGGATCCGCGGACACCCCGAGGTGCCGAAGGCGTCCGCGCGCGACGATTGCGCTATGACCTCACGACTCTGCTCGCTCGAATCGGCGGTCGGAAGGACGAGGGCCTGTCCCGAGGAGGCATGCCCCTTCTGGGAACCAGGCGACGCGGCGCATCACGGACGCTGCGCGTTCGAGCACCTCGACCAAGCCGCCCAGAGCTCGCTCGCCGGGTGGCTGCTCGAGATCCGCGAGCGGCTTGCGTCGGCGAGCTCCGCCGAAGAGGCCGACATCGAGCGCAGCCTCTTCCGTCACCTGCTCAACGAGTCGACGGAGTAGCCGGCTCCGCCGAGTGGCGCGCGTCCTACGCACAAATCCGCAGTGCGATTCAGCGACGCCGCTGATGCCGCGTCGAACGTGCCTGCAGAGACTGGGTGTCAAAAGGAGGCGCAACATGAAAGCGCTCGTTTATCACGGGCCTGGGCAGCGTTCCTGGGAGGACGCGCCCGATCCGACTATCCAGCAGCCGACAGACGTGATCGTGAAGATCGACTCGTCGACCATCTGCGGCACCGATCTCCACATCCTGAAGGGAGACGTGCCGGAGGTGACGCCGGGCACGATTCTCGGCCACGAGGCAGTCGGCACCGTCGTCGAGATCGGCGACGCGGTCACGACGCTCGAGCCAGGAGATCGCGTACTCGTCTCCTGCATCACCTCGTGCGGTCGCTGCCGCTTCTGCAAGGAGGGCCGGTACGGACTCTGCACCGGCGGCGGTGGCTGGATCTTCGGTCACCTGATCGACGGCCTCCAGGCCGAGTACGCGCGCGTGCCGTTCGCGGACACGTCCGTGTACAAGGTTCCGGAGGGACTCAGCGACGAGCAGGTGCTGTTCCTCGCCGACATCCTCCCGACCGCCTACGAGGTCGGAGTGCTCAACGGACGAGTCGAGCCTGGAGACACCGTCGTAGTCGTCGGTGCAGGCCCGATCGGGCTGGCGACGATCATGACGGCGCAACTCCACTCGCCGGGTCACATCGTCGCGGTCGACCTCGACGCATCGCGACTCGAGCGGGCCCTCGAGTTCGGGGCGGACGTGACTGTCGACAGCAGCAAGGAGGATGCGGTCGCAAAGGTGATGGAGCTCACCGGCGGGCTCGGCGCCGATGTCGCGATCGAAGCGGTCGGTGTGCCCGAGACGTTCGAGCTCTGCGCCGACCTCATCCGGCCGGGCGGCCGCGTCGCCAATGTCGGCGTCCACGGCCACTCCGCCACCCTTCACCTCGAGAAGCTGTGGATCCGCGACGTCATGATCACGACGGGACTCGTTGACACGACCACGACGCCGAAGCTCCTCAAGCTGATCGAGGCGGGTCGGCTCGACCCGACGCCGTTCGCCACGCATCGCTTTGCGCTCGAGGATATGGAGCAGGCGTACGACGTGTTCGGCGCGGCCGCCGAGAGCCACGCGCTCAAGGTCGTGCTGAGCGCCGCGCCGGTGAGTCGCGAACTCGTCGAGCAGCACGAAGTTCCGGTCACGGCCTGACTCGTACGAGAAGGGGCGGCGCGGTAGGTGCGACGCCGCCCCTTCCGTCGTGTCCGTCGTAGGCGCGTAGGTGATTTCCCGCAGGACGTAGGTGGCGCGACCCCGATGCGGGTCGCTCGCATCCGGCCGAGACTTTCCTCAAGGCGATGCAACCAGGAGGCAAGAGATGAGCGACAAGAGACCGATCCTGCTGGCCACGGACGGGTCACCGTCGGCCGAAGACGCACAGAAGACGGCGCTCGAGCTTGCGCAGCGGTTGGACGCTCCACTGCTCGTCGTGTCTGTTGCCCATCCCGCGTACCCGGCTGGTGGCTACGCCGGCTACGGGTATGCCAACGTCGTAACGGAATTCACGGAGGCGGAGAACAAGCGCGTTCACGAGCTCCTGTCTCAGATCGCCGAGACCGCGGCGCTCGCAGGCGTCTCGTGCTCGACAGTCGCTGACGACGGTTCCGCCGTCGAAGAGATCTGCCGGAGCGCGGTCGACTACGACGCGCAGTTCATCGTCGTCGGCTCGCACGGCTGGGGCGCCGCTCGACGGCTCTTCTCTGGCAGCGTCTCCACCGGACTCGTCCACTCCGCACCGTGCCCGGTGCTCGTCGTTCGTAGCTCGCCACACGTCGAAGAGCACGCAGCAGCGGCGTGAGCGCCATCGCGCCAAACGCCGCTGACGCAACAGACGTCATCCTCCGCGACGGCTCGACGCTGCGACTCCGTCAGCCGCTCGCGGAGGATGCCGATGCCCTCGTCGAGTTCTTTGTCGGCCCTGTCCGAGCGCAGCCGCTATAGCCGCTTCCACGGCTACCCGTCGGTAGGCCCAAAGCTCGTTGAGCCAGTTCTCGAGCCCGATTGGCACGAGCGAGGAGCCCTCGTCGGATCGCTCGACGGACGCATCGTTGCCGTCGCGAACTGGGTCCGGCTGCACGATCCACGAGCGGCCGAGGTCGCCTTCGCGGTCGCCGACGACGCCCAAGGCCATGGCATCGGAACTCGGCTGCTCGAGCAACTCGCAGCGCGAGCCGGCGACGTAGGTGTCGAGGAACTCGTTGCGGAGGTGATGCACGGCAACACCGCGATGCTCGGCGTCTTCAGCGACGCGGGATTCACCGTCACGCGCTCCGGCGAAGGCGGCGAGGTCGAGATTCGACTCGCGATCTCGCCGACGAACGACTACCGCGACGTGGTGGCAGACCGGGATCACACCGCGGTGCGCGCCTCCCTCGAGCCGTTCTTCACGCCGCGCACGGTCGCGGTGGTCGGCGCCTCGAAACGGCGCGGCTCGATCGGCGGCGAACTGTTCCGCAACATCCTGGCTGCAGACTTCGCTGGCTCGGCGTATCCCGTCAACCGCAATGCCGATGCCGTAGCCGGAGTCCACGGCTACCGCACGGTCACGGCGATCCCGGAGCCGGTGGACCTCGTCGTCATCTGCGTGCCCGGCGAGCAAGTGCTCGCCGTGGCCGACGAGGCCCTTCGAGCCGGGGTTCGCGCTCTTGTCGTCATCTCCGCGGGCTTCGCCGAGACCGGCGCGGACGGGGCAGCGCGGCAGGAGCAGCTACTCGCGCTCGTCCGTGAGCACGGCGCGCGACTCCTCGGGCCGAACTGTCTTGGCATCGCGTCCTCGCAGACTCGCCTGAACGCGACTTTCGCGCCGCGAAGCTTCCCCGCAGGGAAGATCGGCTTCTCGTCTCAGAGCGGCGCACTCGGAGTTGCCCTCCTGGAGCGAGCGGAGGCAACCGGTCTCGGCATCACGTCCTTTGTGTCGATCGGAAACAAGGCCGACATCTCCTCGAACGATCTGCTCGAGTGGTGGGAGGAGGACGAGGAGACCGAGCTCGTTCTCCTCTACCTCGAGTCCTTCGGCAACCCGCGCGCCTTCTCCCGGATTGCCCGCCGCGTTGCGCGCCACAAGCCGGTCCTCGCCTTGAAGGGCGGCAGCACGAGCGCCGGGAGCCGGGCGGCAGGCTCACACACCGCAGCGCTCGCCGGATCCGACGCGGCCGCCGACGCACTGTTCCGCGAGGCAGGGGTGATTCGCGCGAGAACGCTCGACGAGCTCGTCGACGTAGCGGCACTCCTCTCCGCCCAGCCCGTCCCTCGGGGGCGGCGTGTGGCGCTACTCACGAATGCCGGCGGACTCGGCATCCTCGCGGCCGACGCCTGCGAAGCCGCCGGACTGGAGCTGCCTGCGCCAGGCGAGGCGACGCGGACGGCCCTTGCGGAAGTCATTCCCCCCCGAAGCAAGCGCGGCGAATCCGATCGACATGCTCGGCGGTGCGAACGCGCAGAGCTTTGCGCAGGCCCTCCCGACGGTTCTCGCAGACCCGGCCTTCGACTCCGTGATCGTGCTCTTCGTGCCAACCGTGGGCACGGACGAGGACGAAGTCGGTGCTGCGATCAGCGAGGCAGCGCGTGACGCCGACAAGCCGGTCCTCTGCGTCTTCGTCAGCGCCAAGGGAGCGCCGGCCAGCTTGCGTAGCGCAGGGACGGTGCCCGGATTTGCCTTTCCGGAAGCCGCTGCCCGGGCGCTCGGCCGGGCCGTGGAGCGTGGCGAGTGGTTGCGCCGACCCGCGGGCACGGTGCCCGAGCTCGGACGCGATCGCGACGAAGCCCGGTTCGTCGTGCGGGAAGCCATGGCGTCGGGCGGCGGCTGGCTCGACGACGAGCAAGCACGGCGCTTGCTCGCTGCGTACGGCATTCCGCTCGTTCGAGAGGTCCGTGCGGCCAATCCGACAGAAGCCGTGTGGGCGGCTCGCGAGCTGGGGTATCCCGTCGTCCTCAAGACCGCGCAGCCCGGAGCACACAAGACCGAACAGGGCGGCGTCGCCCTCGATCTCGGCGACGACAACGCCGTGCGCGCCGCGGCGGAGAAGATCGGCGGCCCGCTTCTCGTCCAGCCGTTCGTCCGTTGCGGCACGGAGTTGCTCGCCGGCGCGCTGCAGGATCCTGTATTCGGGCCTCTTATCGCGTTCGGCCCGGGCGGAGTACTCGCCGAGCTGATCGGCGACGCTCAGTTCCGGCTGGCGCCGCTGACCGACCCCGAAGCGAAAGCTCTCGTCTCCTCAGGGAAAGCCGGCCAGCTCATTGCAGGTTTCCGCGGTGCCGAGCCCGCCGAACAGCCGGCGCTTGTCGAGCTTGTCCTCCGCCTCGCACTCCTCGCCGCCGACCTGCCGGAGGTCGCCGAGCTCGACCTGAATCCGGTTCTCGCTCTCCCGACCGGCTGCCTCGCGGTCGATGCGCGCGTGCGCGTCGCCGACCCGGTCCGCTCGCCCCGAGCCAAGAGCTGGTGAGGGTTCCCGATCTGCGGAGAACTACGGAATGGATCAGCGGTTTGCCCGGATTCCGGCGCGCGCGGGGTGGCTGATCATTCGCGCAATGCCACGGACACGGACCTCAGAAGGAGTCGTCATGAAGACAGCGCTCGCCCTTGCCACTATCGCGACCTTCGTCACAGCCGGGATGGCCACAAGTCTCGCGCTCGCGAACACGACACACGCGGCCGCCCCGAAGACCCTGAAGATCGTCATGCACGATCCCGGCTGTCACTGGTTCCAGATCGGCGGCAAGTTCACGACGACCGCCACGGTCAACGGGCCAGCCCGGCTCGTCAACCTCGACGAAGGAACACTGAAGGTGGCCTCTGGTCACAGCCTGCGCCGGATCCCGGTTGGGCGCTCGATCGTCGCGAACCCGGGGAAGTACGTCATCACGATGGTCGGCCAAGCACCTGACGACAACCATCTCAAGCTCACGGTTCGCTAGACCAGCAGCGCCCGTTACATCCGTTCGATCATCGCGCGGCCGAACGCGGACGTCGAGACCTCGTTCGCGCCGTCCATCAGGCGCGCGAGGTCGTACGTCACCTGCTTGTCCGAGATCGCCGCGCCGAGCGAGGTGATGATCAGGTCCGCCGCCTCCGACCAGCCGAGATGGCGGAGCATCATCTCGGCGGAAAGGATGAGCGAACCAGGGTTCACCTTGTCCTGCCCGGCGTACTTCGGCGCAGTCCCATGCGTCGCCTCGAACATCGCCACCTCGTCGGAGAGGTTGCCACCCGGCGCGATGCCGATCCCGCCGACCTGCGCGGCGAGCGCGTCGGAGATGTAGTCGCCGTTCAGGTTGAGGGTCGCGATCACGTCGTACTCAGCCGGCCGCGTCAGGATCTGCTGGAGGAAGGCGTCGGCGATGACGTCCTTGATCGTGATCGTGCACCCGTCGCGCTCGAGCGTGAGCCATGGCCCGCCGTCGATCGGCGTCGCGCCGAACTCGCGCTGCGCGAGCGCGTAGCCCCAGTCGCGGAAGCCGCCCTCGGTGAACTTCATGATGTTGCCCTTGTGGACGAGGGTGACCGACTCGCGGCCGTTCGCGACCGCGTACTCGATCGCCTTGCGGACGAGTCGCTCCGTCCCTTCGCGCGAGACCGGCTTGATGCCGATGCTCGACGTCTCGGGGAAGCGAATCTTGCGGACGCCCATCTCCCCTTGGAGAAAGTCGATCACCTTGCGGACGTCGTCCGTCCCGGCTTCCCACTCGATACCGGCGTAGATGTCCTCCGAGTTCTCGCGGAAGATCACCATGTCGGTCTTCGACGGATCCTTGAGAGGGCTCGGTACGCCCGGGAAGTGCCGTACCGGCCGCAGGCACACGTACAGGTCGAGCTGCTGCCGCAAAGCCACGTTGAGCGAGCGAATGCCGCCACCCACGGGCGTCGTCATCGGCCCCTTGATGGACACCGAGTACGCGCGCGCCGCCTCGAGCGTCTCGTCGGGTAGCCAGACGTCACTGCCGTACAGCCGCGTCGCCTTCTCGCCTGCGTAGATCTCCATCCAGCGAATCCGGCGTTCGCCGCCGTACGCCCTCTCGACGGCTGCGTCGACGACCTCTCGCATCACCGGCGTGATGTCGACGCCGATCCCGTCCCCCTCGATGAAGGGAATGATCGGGTTGGTCGGGGTCGGCTCGCCGGGGACGATGCGCGTGCCGTCGGCGGGAATCTCGATGTGGGTCGCAACACTCACGTTTGACCTACGGTGTGCTCGTGGGAACGATCGGCGACCAGGCTACCGGGCGCGCAGGGACGGGCGCGGCCGCAGAGATCGCCGCCGTCCTCATCGAGGGATTCGACAAGCACTACCGGCTCTTTCGGGCGACGACCGCGCTCGCGGCCGAGCTCTTCGACGCCGGCGACTGGGCGGAGCTGCAACGGGCCGTCCAGGAGCGGATCCGCTTCTACGACCTGCGCGTGCTCGAGTGCGTCGACCGGCTGGGCGCGAGCTTCGACGTCGAGGCGCTCACGGACGAGACGTGGCGCGAGGCGAAGCTCCAGTACATCGGGCTGCTCGTCGATCACAGCCAGCCCGAGCTCGCCGAGACGTTCTTCAACTCCGTCATCAAGCGGATCCTCCGGCGGAGCTACTACGACAACGAGCTCGTCTTCGTCCGTGCCGCGATCTCGACCGAGTACATCGAGTCGGATCCGCCGATCTACCGCAGCTACTACCCGCTCGTCGACAGCGAGCGGGAGTGCCTGCTCCGGATGTTCCGCGACTTCGCGTGGCGACGGCCGTTCGCCGACCTCGAGCGCGACGTCCACCGTGTCTCCGGCGCGGTCGCCGACTGGCTCGCCGGTCGCTGGCAGCACCTCGAGCCGAACTACCAGATCCAGGTCCTCAGCTCGGCCTTCTTCCGGAACAAGGCGGCGTATCTGTTCGGAAAGTTCGTCAACGGCCTCGACTCGCTGCCCTTCGCCATCCCGATCCTCCACGGCGCCGACGGGCTCCTCGAGGTCGACGCGATCCTGCTCGACCCGGCGCTGATCAGCGCGGTCTTCTCGCTCTCTCGCGCGTACTTCATGGTCGACATGGAGGTGCCTTCCGGGTACGTCGAGTTCCTCCACTCGCTCGCGCCGGCGCGGCCGGGCTCCGAGCTGTACACGATGGTCGGGCTCGGAAAGCAGGGAAAGACGCTGTTCTTCCGCGAGCTGACCCAGCATCTCCACCACTCCCGCGACCAGTTCGTCGAGGCGCCGGGCGTCCGCGGCCAGGTGATGCTCGTCTTCACGCTCCCCTCCTTCCCGTACGTCTTCAAAGTGATCCGGGACGAGTTCGGGGGCACGAAGGACACCGACCGGAAGACGATTCGCGAGAAGTTCGGGATGGTGAAGCACACGGACCGCGTCGGCCGACTCGCCGACACGCTCGAATTCGTCGACCTCGCGCTACCGCCGGAGCGGTTCTCGCCCGAGGTGCTCGCGCAGCTGCGGGGGCTCGCGCCGTCGATGCTCGTGGAGGGCGATCCGCTGATCGTTCGCCACTGCTACGTCGAGCGTCGAATGGTTCCCCTCAACCTCCACCTCGACCGGGCGACGCCCGAGGAGCTCGAAGCCGCAGTCACCGATTACGGCAACGCGATCCGCGATCTCGCCGCCGCGAACATCTTTCCCGGTGACATGCTCTGGCGGAACTTCGGCGTCACGAGCTACGGACGCGTCATCTTCTACGACTACGACGAGATCGAGTACCTGAGCGACGTCAACTTCCGCCGGATCCCGCCTGCGCCCGACCTCGAGGCCGAGCTCGCCGCGGAGCCGTGGTACGGGGTCATGCGGAACGACGTCTTTCCGGAGGAGTTCGGGACGTTCCTCCTCGGCGACCCGCGGCTACGCGATGTCTTCCTCCGGCACCACGCGGAGCTGCTCGAGCCGGAGTTCTGGCAGGAGGCACAGCGGCGAATCGAGCACGGCGAGTTGATGGACTTCTTCCCGTACCCGGAATCGATTCGCTTTCGGTGAGCTGGCTCGCGGTGAATCGACCGGCGGTAGCATTGGCCGGCTTGCCCTCTTAGCTCAGCTGGTAGAGCACTTCCATGGTAAGGAAGGGGTCGACGGTTCGAGTCCGTCAGAGGGCTTTCCCAGCGCCCGCCGGCGGTTCCGCGCTACGCGGCGGGCGTGAGGATGACGATCGGGATCTCGCGGGTCGTCTTCGCTTTGTAGTCCTCGTACGGAGCGTAGATCTGGACGGCGAGCGGCCACAGGCGTGCTCGCTCCTCCGGCATTGCCGTGCTCGCCGTCACGTCGAGCTTTCGCGTCCCGAACTCGATCTCCGCGGCCGGGTTCGCCTGCAGGTTCAGGTACCAGGCCGGATGCTTCGGCGCTCCGCCGAGCGAGGCGATCACGACATACGCGCCGCCGTCCTCGAGATAGAGCAGCGGCAACGTCCGCGGCTTTCCGCTCTTGCGGCCGGTCGTGGTGAGGAGCAGGACGGGCGCGGTCTTGCGGACTCGTCCGCCGATGCGCCCGCCGCTCGCTCGGTACACCACGACGTGAAGCCGCGAGAGGGCCTTGAGGGACCGGCGGGCTACTTCTTCGCCTGCTTCGCTGCCCGCTTCTCCTTCAGCGTCTTCTGCGCCGGTTTCTTCACTGAGGTCTTCTTCGTGTTCTGGTCCTTGTTCGCCATGCTCTTACTCCTTCGCTCGACGGCCGACTCCGAGTATGGCACTACGCTCGGAGCTTGCCCACCGTCCGCCGCAGCGAGCTCCGCAACGTCGCGATCATCGCGCACGTCGACCACGGCAAGACGACGCTCGTCGACGCGATGCTCTGGCAATCCGGCTCCTTCCGCGAGAACCAGGACGTCGCCGAGCGGGTCATGGACTCGATGGACCTTGAGCGCGAGAAGGGGATCACGATTCTCGCGAAGAACACCGCGGTGCAGCACGGCGAGACGAAGATCAACATCGTCGACACGCCGGGGCACGCGGATTTCGGCGGCGAGGTCGAGCGCGCGCTGACGATGGTGGACGGCGTACTGCTGCTCGTCGACGCCTCCGAGGGGCCGCTGCCGCAGACGCGGTTCGTGCTGCGGAAGGCACTCGAGCTGAAGCTTCCCGTCGTGCTCGTCGTGAACAAGGTCGACCGCCCCGATGCGCGAGCTGGGGAGGTCGTGAACGAGGTGTACGAGCTCTTCCTCGATCTCGACGCGGACGCCTCGCAGATCGAGTTCCCGATCGTCTACGCGAACGCGCGCGCCGGGCGGGCCGGCCTCGCCGCGAACGAGCTCGCGCCCGATCTCGACCCGCTGTTCGCGACGCTGCTCGAGACGATCCCGCCGCCGAGCCACGACCCCGAGCATCCGCTGCAGGCGCTCGTGACGAACCTCGACGCGAGCCCGTACATCGGACGGCTCGCGCTGCTGCGTATCCGCCACGGAACGCTGCGCAAGGGCGCGCAGATCGCGTGGTGCCGTTCCGACGGGACGATTCAGCAGGCGCGCGTGACCGAGCTCTACATCACGGAAGCGCTCGACCGTGTGCCCGCCGACGAGGCCGGGCCGGGCGAGATCGTCGCGCTCGCCGGGCTGCCCGACGTGACGATCGGGGAGACGATCGCCGATCCCGAGGACCCGAGGCCGCTGCCCGTCACAACCGTCGACGAGCCGAGCCTCTCCGTCACGATCGGCATCAACACGAGTCCGCTCGCCGGCAAGGAAGGGACGCGGCTGACCGCGAGCCAGGTGAAGGACCGCCTCGACGCGGAGCTCGTCGGCAACGTCTCGCTACGCGTCCTGCCGACCGGCCGTCCCGACGCGTGGGAAGTCCAGGGCCGAGGCGAGCTACAGCTCGCGATCCTCGTCGAGCTCATGCGCCGCGAGGGGTTCGAGCTGACCATCGGCAAGCCCGAGGTGTTGACGAAGCAGGAGAACGGCAAGCGGCTCGAGCCGGTCGAACGCGTCGCGATCGACATCCCCGAGGAGTTCATCGGCGTCGTCACGCAGCTGCTCGCGCTGCGCAAGGGCCGGCTGCAGCAGATGGTCAACCACGGCAGCGGCTGGGCACGGATGGAGTACCTCGTCCCCGCTCGCGCGCTGATCGGCTTCCGCACGGAGTTCCTCACGGAGACGCGCGGGACGGGGATCATCCACCACGTCTTCGAGGCGTGGGAGCCGTGGCACGGCGAGCTGCACACGCGGCCGACGGGCAGTCTCGTCGCCGACCGGCGCGGCCAGGCGACGGCGTTCGCGATCACGAACCTCCAGGAGCGCGGCTCGCTCTTCATCTCGCCGGGCAACGAGCTCTACGAGGGCATGGTCGTCGGCGAGAACGCGCGCGACAACGACCTCGACGTGAACGCGTCGAAGCCGAAGAAACTCACGAACATGCGCGCGGCGGCGGCCGACGAGACCGTCCGCCTCATCCCCCCGCATCCTCTCTCGCTCGAACAGGCGCTCGAGTTCATCCGCGACGACGAGGCGGTCGAGGTCACTCCCGTGTCGATCCGGCTGCGGAAGGTCGAGCTCTCGGCCTCGAAGCGCGCCACACTCGCCTCACGCGCCAAGCGCGAGCGGGAGAGCAGCGGCCTGTAGATTGAGCCGAGAGCGAATCGAGGTTGCCGTGTCGGCTTTTGGTCGAAACATCAAGATTTGTGTGGCCGCGCTCGCTTGCGCTGCACTCCCAATGGGTTTGGTCTCGCCGGATGCATCGGCCACCGTTCACCGGCAGAGTCTTTTGCTCCAGAAGGCGATCGTGAATCCCACTGGGCGATCAGACGTCTTCGGCGACGGTGTGGCCGTCTGGGGAGACAGACTCTTGGTTGGAGCGCCCGGCTTCAATAACGACACGGGACGGGCGTACATCTATGTCAAGTCGGGGGGAGTTTGGCCCGCGCAGCCGACCGTCACCTTGAAGGATCCGCCCCAACAGGCTGGTGATGTCTTCGGATACAACGAGGTCGCCCTCTATCAGGGCACCGCTGTCGTGTGCGCCTTTCAGGCGTACGTGGGCCAGGGAGCCTGTTACATCTACGTGCGCAGCCCAGGCGGCATCTGGCCGGCGAATCCCACTCATGTCCTTCGGGATCCGACGCGACCAAGCAAAGACGGGTTCGGTTTCTCGGTGGCGATCTGGCAGCAGACCATCGTCATCGGCACGGACAACTCGCACAGCTGTGCTGCCTACGTGTACGTGATGTCGCCAGCCCACCTCACATGTCTCCACAATCCAGATGAATTCGGATTCGCCGTCGCCGTCAATGCCAACACGGTCGTGGTTGGAGACCCGGACATAACGACCGCGAGCGGCGGCAACGGAGCGGCCTACGTCTACATGAAGAGCGCCGCGGGGTGGCCGGGCAATGCGACCAGGGTCTTGACATCGCCAGACCCCGCAAACTCTTCGGTCTTTGGTTGGGCCGTGGCGATTGACAGAGTTGCGGTTGTCGTCAGCGACCAGGGGTATCAACCCTCGGGTGGTGCGGCATTCAGTGGTGCGGTCTACATCTACAACGCATGGGTCAACTCATCAGTACCCGCGCGAACGCTGTTCGACCCCGCCAACGCGAGGCAAGACTCCTTTGGCTACGCAGTGGCGATCTCAGGTGCCAACCTCGTCGTCGGCGCACCTTTTGGCTCGACGGCCGGCCACTCCGACACCGCTTACGTTTTCAAGAGAGTGAACGTCTGGCCACTCGTGCCCAACGCGTCACTGACCGATCCGAACTCGCCTCCTGGCTACTTGGGCGACGCCGTCGCGATCCAAGGCAACGTCGCGGCGATTCCCAGTCCGAACTCGACCTCCAGTTCTGGACACACAGACTCCGGGACTGTGTACGTGTACGGCGTGTGAGGCGACTCTTCGCCCGCCACGAAAGGTGGAGGTTGAGATGACTCGGGAGCCTCGTCGTGGACGTCGATGATTCATGGGCTGTAGCAGAGAGCGCGTTCGCCGCGTTCCTGCGGGAAAATCCGGCCGTCGAGCGGGCGCTTCTCGATTCGCCGCTCGAGTCGCTGAACGGAGCGGACGCCTACCTGCGCGCGGCGGTGCTCGAGGAGCGCGGCGAGGAAGCAGCAGCCGCGCACCGAGCGGCCGACGAGAAGTGCTATTCGGCGGAGGTCAGGGCAGCCCGTGACGGTGCGCTTGAACGCGTCGTCGAGCTGGCGGAGCGTCGCGATGGTCTCCTCGTAGACGTCGCGACTGGGCGGGGCGGCCTGCTCACCCGTCTGCTGGCTGGTTCGTCGCGTCCCCTCGTTGCCACGGATGTGAGCCCGCACGTCCTACGGGCGACTGAGCGGCGTCTGCCGGGTCCTCGGTATGTGGTCGCGGATGCGTGCTCTCTTCCCTTCGGCGACGGGGAGGCGGCAACGCTGGTGACGCATGTCGGCCTCGCGAACGTCCCCGGGGGGCGTCGCCTGCTGCGCGAGTTGCGCCGTGTAGGACAGGAGCTGATCGCTACACACGTCTTCTATCCAACCGATGACGAGGTGAACCGAGCCGCGGCGCGTGAGCTCGGGCTCGAGGAGCTGCTCGTACGAGACACCGCGCTCCCGGCCTTTGCCAGCGAAGGATGGGAGGTCGCCGTCGAGTACGAGCGGGAGGTGAAGGCAGAGCCGACGCCGTCCAGTGCTCTCGTCCCCGGAGTGGGCATCGACTCGCTCCCCATCCAGACGACACAAACCACGTGGTGTGTGCTGCGCGCCACCTGAACCGACCCGACGCGACAAGCGAGGGAGCGGGCTAGAGGGCGCGCGACGACATGTACGCGATCCGGGCGCGTCGGGCTTGACGGTGTCTTCTCAACGAAAACAGCAAGAACCCGAGGACGAACAGGAACGGGAGCCCGAGGACTCCGCCGATGATGAGGAAGCCCCAGTCGCCACCGATCCGGCCGGTGGTCGCCCCTCCGGTCCCACCGCCAGGGCCTCCGGCGCGATAGTCGTTGATCCCGGTCACCTTGCAGTTCGAGCTCACGCAGCTCCCGGAGTGCCCGCGCCCGAGCCGGAAAACCCCGTCCGTGTAGAACGCGTAGACGTACCACCGCCCGTGGAGCTTCTGCAACGTCGTCTCGTTCTCGAGCATCTCCTTGTTCCGCCCGTGACCGGTCTTCAGGGAGACGACGAGAAAGATCTCGTTGCCCTGCTTCCCCGTGACGTACCACGAGGTCCGCGGGTTGTTCTCCACGTGAATCCGCTCGACGGGTAGCTGACGGCCGGACACCCACGCCTTGTGCGTGATCGCTCCACGCTCGGCCGCCCCCGCGATCTTCCAGCCGTCCGCGAGGTTCCGGCCGCGAACGACATCGTTCACCCAGCGCACGACGATATTGGTGACCACGCGGCTCTGCTTCTTGTCCAGATGCGGCAGCGCGAGCGCGGTCGGCGCGGCCACAAGGGCGCAGAGGACGACGAGAAGGACGACAAGCCGGGCGCGCACTACGTCTCCATCGTAGTCCTAAAGGAGTTGGTCGGGAGACAATCCGGAGCCGGGCCTCGAGCGAGCGCGTATCGTCTCGCCGTGGCTTCTCCGCCGACGCTCGAGGTCGACGATGAGCTTGTTTTGACCGGCTGGCAGCTCGGTGATGCCGCCAGCCATCGTCGGTTCTCCGAGGACGATGATGCCGCTCGATTCTTCGGATGGACTGTCGACGAAGCTCGATCGCAGCCCGACTCGCACTACACCGACGTGGTCCGGCGCTTTCAGGATGAGTGGCGTGCCGGCACCCGCCTGTCGCTGGCGATTCGGCGACGAGACACCGCGCAAGCCGTTGGAGCGGTGGAGCTTCGTCCGGACGGCGAGACGGTCGAGGTCTCCTACCTCGTGGAGGCGGAGTTCAGAGGACAAGGCATCGCTCCTCGAGCCCTCGCGACGTTGCTCGACTGGGCCTCGAGCGAGCTATCTGCACGACGCGCAGTGCTGAGCTGCCACGTGGACAACCTCGCTTCCCGCAGGGTCGCTGCCAAGTGCGGATTCGAGCAGACCGGAGGCGATCGCGACCAACTCCGCTTCACGCGCTGCCTCCCATGAGCGTCGGCGCTATCGAAGTTCGAGGAGCACCTCGTCGATCTCCTCGCCCGTCGGCTCGTCCACATGCCGCTCCGACCCGATCGTCGTGAAGCCGCACTTCTCGAGCACGCGGATCGAGCCGACGTTACTCCGCGCGACGTACGCGTACAGCGGCCGCTCCGTCACCTCGTGCAGCATCGCGGCGAGCGCGGCCGTCGCGATGCCCCTTCCCCAGTAGGCGCGCCCGAGCCAGTAGCCCACCGCGCGCTTTCCGTCGAGCTCGAAGCACAGCATGTGTCCGGCGACCTCACCGTCGGCGACGATCGTCCACGCATAGTTGGCCTCGTTCGCCAGGATCCGCTCGCGCCAGTGCGTTGTGAACGTGTCGTGGTCACGCAACGGGAACACGGCCACGCGGCGCGCCTCTGGGTCGAGCTGCTGCTCGTAGAACACCTCGACATCCGCGTCCGTTACCGAGCGCAGCTGCACATCCACGTGCGGATCCTGACAGGTGCTGCTACTGGGAGCGCTGCGGCCGCTTCTTCATCACGATGTAGAGCGACGTCGCGGCGATCCCGACACGGAAGAGCCACTTGAGTTCGGCTGCATTCATGCACCCAACGTACCTCGGCAAGCCACTCCGGCGTCGTCCCAGAGGGATGATCGAGACGGACCACCGTGACTCCTCGTCGATGGTCAGCGGCGAGCGAGCGCGGCAGCGCCACCGGCCGCCGCGACTGCAGCGGCGGCGCCCAGGGCCGTCCAGATGAGCCCGCGTCCCGCGTGCACCCCTCCCAGGGCGACGACCATGCCCGCCACAACAAGACCCGTCATCGCGAGCGCAGCCACCGTGAGTGCCCGGCGTGCCTCGATGGGGTTGCCGGCGCGGAGGATGCCTCGCTCGGCGAGCGACCAGGCGGTGAGTTCGCCGCAGAGCAGGAGGAGCACGGCGATCAGCGGCGCCGTGTCGTCCACGCCTCGGTCCTGAATGGCGACCGCTGCCACGTACGTCGCTCCGCAGAGGCCGAGCGCCCAGCCAAGCGCCCCCTCCCATCGAACGAGAGCCACGCCGAGGCACAACGCACCGAGCGCAACGGCCGGTGAGAGAGCAAGGGCGCGCGATGTGTCGCGGGTGAGCGCATCCGCGGCGGCACCGCCGTACGCGACAAGCGCGCCCGCAGCGGTGATCAGGCGGGACGGGCGAGGTGCCTGAATGCCTTCACCTCCTCGAGAACGGCCGCGAGCGGCCTTTCCTCCGAGCACTGCACCACGGGTACGCCGACCTGCTGGTAGCGCCAACGCAGCGCCTCGCGCGACAGCGCCCAGAGCCGGTACGGAAGCTCCATCGGACCGCTCGGAGGTTCGCGAAGAACGTCGAGCGGCGAGACCTCGACGACGATCAGGTCGTAGCCGCGCGCCCGGAGGTCGAGCAGCGGGGCAGCGGTTCGCGCGTCGAGAAGCGGCGTCAGCGCAATGACGAGCGCCCGCGCCGGCAGCGTCCGCCGCGGCAGCACGTCCACTCCGCGGAACGCGTAGCTGTGGATGATGTCGCTCTCGAGAAGCGTGTCGACGATCGTGTAAAGCTGCCGCGCGCCGGATGCAGGCAGCAGCCAGGTGAGGACACCGCCGAAGCCGATCAGCCCGACGCGATCGCGCCGCTCGAGGTACGCGTGCGCAAGCGTGGCGGCTGCTCGCACGACGCGGTCGTGGGTGCTCCGCCCCTCGACGCGCGCTTCGGCGAACGTGTCGAGGAAGAGGACGACGTCGGTGTTGCGCTCGGGATGCTGCTCGTTGACCCACAGCTCCCCGCGCAGCGCGCTCGCCCGCCAGTTGACGCGCCGCACACGGTCTCCCGACTGGAACGTTCGGAGGTCGGCGAACTCGATCCCCTCCCCCCGCGCTCGGGCGACCTGGTTCCCGGAGAAAACCTGCGTCTCCAGCGCCGGCACGATGGACCGGAGCGTTTCCTCGCTCGGATAGACCCGCAGCCGCGGCGACTCGCGAATCTCCTTCTCCCAGGAGCGGAACCCGAGTATGTCGCGGCTGCGGATGAGCAGCGGACCAATCCGGAACGCGCCCCAGCGGTCGCAGCGCAGAGTCAGCGGAAGCACGTACGGCTCACCGGGCCGCAGCGTGATGACCCGGGCCGGGCCGCCTTCCACGCTCAGCTCCGGCGGAAGTACGAGCAGCAGCTCGAGGCGAGCCGACCCCGCTACGGACGCGAGCTCGACGGTCGCGATCACCTCGTCACCTTCGAGAGCGCGCTCGCGCTCGAGCGTGACGCTCACCGAGATGTCGGGCTCACCGCCAAACACCGATGCAGCGACGACCGCGAGCACGAAGGGCGCCGCGAGCGCGACCGGCTCGACACGCCCGAGCGCAAGCGCCGCGATCAGCCCTGCCGCGCCGAGCGCGGCGTACGCCGCGACGCGAGGGGACGTGAACCGGCTCACGTCGACGGAGCAGAAACGGCGTCTTCGGCCGGCGGCGTCGGCACCGTGTCGAGCACGTCGGCCACGACGTCCTCGCCGCGGAGCCGCTGCACCCAGAGCTCCGGCCGAAGCGTGAGCCGGTGCGCCAGCGCCGGGATCGCGACGGCCTTGACGTCCTCGGGAGTTACGAAGTCACGGCCGGCGAGCGCCGCCTTGGCTCGCGAGAGCTTGAGGAGCGCGATGCTGCCGCGCGGGCTCGCGCCGGCCGCCAGCCGCGACGACTCGCGCGTCGCCGTCACGAGATCGACGATGTAACCCTCGATCGCGTCCGAGACGTGCACTTCCTCGAGCGCACGCTGCAACTCGACGAGCTCGACCGGACTCACGACCGGCTCGAGCTCGACGTCATCCACCCCGCGCGAGAGCCGTCGCTGGAGCATCTCCACCTCGTCATCCCGCGTCGGATAACCGACAGAGATCCGCACGAGGAACCGGTCGAGCTGCGCCTCGGGCAGCGGATACGTCCCCTCGTACTCGATCGGGTTCTGCGTCGCGAGCACGAGGAACGGCGGCGCAAGCCGGTGCGTCTCGTTCTCGATCGTCACCTGCCGCTCCTGCATCGCCTCGAGCAGCGCGGCCTGCGTCTTCGGCGGGGCGCGGTTGATCTCGTCGGCAAGGAGGAGATTGGCGAAGACCGGGCCGGGCCGGAAGACGAACTCGGCCGTCCGCTGGTCGAAGATCTGGGAGCCCGTCACGTCACCGGGCATGAGGTCCGGCGTGAACTGGATCCGCGAGAACTCGAGCGACGTCGCCTGCGCGAACGAGCGCGCCATGAGCGTCTTGGCCAGGCCGGGCATGTCCTCGAGCAGGACATGGCCGTCGCTGAGCAGGGCGAGAAGGACGAGCTCGAGCGGCCCGCGCTTGCCGACCACCGCCTTCTCGACCTCGGCGAGGATCCGCTCGGAGACCTCCCGCACGCGTGAGAGATCGGTCATAGGCTCTCCACCCGCGCGATGAGGTTCGCGACAACCTCACGGGGCACGCCGGGTGCGTGCCTGTCTTCCGGCGCCGGGCGGTCAGGACGCAACAGGTCCCACGCCTCGTCGCCGAGCCGCGCGCGCGCCGCAGCCGGCGACCGCACGAGGTCAATCCCATAGGTCGAGGCGAGCCGTGCAGCGGCAGCCGTTCTCAGCAGCGGGAGGAGCTGGCGATGGCTGTCGATGGAGTGCGCCACGCCCAACCCGATCACGCGCTCCATACGAAGCAGATCGCCGGGGACACTCTCCGTCGTCCTTAGCCCGCGCAGTGCGGCGTCGAAGCGACGCGAGAGGGATTCCGCATCGGCCGTTCTGACCTCACGCACGAAGCGAAGGAGGAAGAGCGCCGCGAGGCAGAGCAGCCAGATCCCGACCGTTCGCACCGCAGACAGGGCTCCCGCGCCGAGCAGGACAGCGAAGCCCGCAGTCAGCACGACGGGCACGAACGCAGCACTGAGCGCTCGCTTCACGCGGCCTGACGCTCTGCGTTCCGCAGCTCATCGCGCACGGCGATGAGCGCGTCCACGGCGTCGTCCCTCATCGACGGTTCCAGCTCATGGTGGCTGAACCTAGCCCATTCGAAGAGATCGGTGAGCCTGCGGACCGCGCCGGCGCTCGTGTCGAGGGAGAGCAGGACGCGCCCGACGTACTCGAGCGGCGCCTCGGCGGGATCGCGAGGCATACCGACTACAGCGAGTGCCCTCTCCATCCGCGCGTACGCCGCGACGATCGCGCGGCGTAGGTCGGGATCGCTGCGCAGGTCGTCGAGCGACTCGTCGAGCGCCGCCGCAACAGTCTCCGGCGCAATGCCGAGCGAGCGTCGGGACGATTGCCCGAGCCGCTTCCGCGCCACAAAGTACACCGCGCCGCCGACGGCCAGCAGCACCAGCACAACGACGATCTCTTCCGACTTGACGGCGAGCTGCTGGCTCACGTGCTTCTGGCCGGCAGCCCCCGAGGAACCCACTTGCGGGAGCTTCAGAGGCGTCTTGGGGCCATCCCCGTTGAACGCGAGGAGCAGGTAGAAGATCAGCGCGAGGACGGCGATGAAGACGACGAGACGGCGGAGCGTCCGGCCCGGCGAGAAATTCCGGGACGCAGCGTCGGGGCGGAGGTCGGGACGGAAGGCCCAGACCATCAACGCCGCGCCGAGCAACGCAAGGATCTCGAGGGCCAGCAGCGTCGTGAAGGCGTAGTCCCAGAAGTTGACCGTGGGCCCGCCTCCGCTGCGGCCAGAGTGCAGCGTTCCGCCGCGCGCCGCCAGCGCGACGACGGCGAGGAGCGCGACCGCCCCGAGGCCGAGCGGAACTAGACGCCGGTTGCTCACACCGGAAGTGTCGCAGTGGGAGCCTGATAGGCGAGTGATCACTCGCGGCTCAAGCAATCCCGCGTTTACTCGTTGCCTGCCGAGGCAAGCTAGGAGAGTCTGGTGAGGCCGAGTCCCTCTCTCTCACCAGGCGATCGACCAGTAAGCATGTGACACAACGAGAAAGGCCCGCCGTAGCGGGCCCTTCTCGTTGCAGTAATGCCCGGTGCTGTCTAGCAGCCCGTCGCCGGCTGACGGAAGCCCGGGAACGGGTTGAGGTCGCCCATCAGGGTGTAGCGGCCGCCGTTGGCGGACGGCGACTGCGTCGGCTCCGACACCGTGTTCGGCGCGGTCCGCATGAACCACGGCAGGAACACCTCGTCCTCGGGGTGGTAGTACCCGTCGGCGCTCTGTGTCCCGTTCGGGTTCGGACCCTGCTCGTACGTGTTGTGACCGATGGCGAAGCCGATCCCGACGACCGGGTCACCGGTCTCGAGGATGGCCGTGCACCCGTACTGCGGTGCGGTCGGCGTCAGCCACGGCTCGACGGTGTTGTTCACGAACGGGTCATCCGCCCACTCGCTGATCTCGTGCGAGAGCGGGTGGATGTCCTGGAGCGCCCAGTCGGTGCCACCGTTCGGCCGGGAGTAGATCCCCGGCTGAGCCCACGAGGCCCACGCGAACGTCTGGATCTTCGCGTTGCCGTTCGTGTTGGTGCTGCCGCCGCCTTCGGCCTGCGTGCCGTGGTAGCCGAGGACGCAGCAGTTGCCCGGGTTATTGCCCTCGTAGAGGAAGACGCTGTTCGTGAGGTAGACCGCCAGGTGGGTCGGATCGGCCTGCGTCTCGAGGTTCTTGATCTGCGAGGACCACCACCCGATGTCGACATCGGCGAAGATGACGCCGCGGCCCGACTGGAGGAGCGTCCCCTGGTTCTGCGGCACGTTGATCGTGACCCCAGGTAGGACGTCCGGGGCAAGCCGAACGTGGTAGGGGCTCGCGCCCGTCTGGTTGAACTGCGCCCGCATCGTCGCGTCCTCGAGCTGCAGCTGGTTCCCGGCGTCACCCTGCGAGAGGGCGCCACCGGAGCCGCGGCAGAACGAGCCGGCGACGTTGGCCGAGCCGTTGTTGTAGACGCAGCTCGGGATCGTCGCAGCCGACGTCGAGCCGTAGTCATTCGTCGCGAACAACGGCGAGGCGAGTGTCGGACCCACCGTGTCGCTCCCGTTGAACAGCCACTGCTGGCCGCCGTAGTTGATGATGACGTTGATCGGCGTGATGTCGGTGTCGACCGAGACATCGCACGCCGCGCCGGAGCACGTGTTCGGATTGGCGCCGACCATGTTGTAGCCGTACGTCAAACCGTTGTCCCCATTGACGGACGAGCCCCACCAGTTGGGGATCGTGCGGGTGGTCGCCGTCGGTGTGGCGCCACCGTCGATCTCGGTGAAGTTGGCCTGCAGCTGCGAATCCTGGATCACTGGGATCGTGGAAGCGCCTCCGCTCGTCGCCGTCGCCGCCGTTGCTGTACCAACGACAGCGACCGCGATCACGGCGAGCCCTAGCAACAAACCGAGCTTGCGATACCTCATGCTGGAGTGTCCCCCTTTTGCGTTTGTGACTGACTCATGCCACCGCAGAGGCCGTAGCCTGACAAATCCGCGCCGGCGGCGCAAGGAGGAAGTGATCGGAGCTAGTGGACGATGCTGGCGGTCTTGATCCAGTCGAGCTTCGGGTAGTTCTTTCGGACCCACGCCGCGCCGTTCTGGGTGATCGCTGCCTGGTCGATCCCCCCGCTCCCGCCGTAGCCGCTGTAGAGCTGGTTGAGGACCGGAAAGCCGCTCGTCACGGCGCCGAACGGGGAGAAACCCTGCGAGTCGAGCCCCGAGTTCGCGCCGAGGTTCACGAACAGCTGAGTCGTCCGCGTGTTTGGGCCGGAAGTCGCAAACGTGATCGTCCCCTTGTCGTTCGAGTGCTTAACGGGATCGTCCTTGATGGTGCGGTTCTGCCACTTCTTCGCGACCGACGGCGTCCCGCTGATTCCCCACTGCACGACGAACCCCGGCACGACACGGAAGATCGGCTGGTTGTCGTAGAAGTGGCTCTTGACGAGGTTGTAGAAGCGGTCCGCTCCGCGTGGTGCCCAGCTGCGGGTGACCTTGACGACGAACGGACCCTTTGTGGTGTCGAAGCGGGCGCTGAACGTCGCGGGGGCCTGCCCGTTGGCGGAAGAGCCGCCGCCGCCGCCGCAGGCGACCGCGGCGCCAAGAATGATCGCGGCGGCAAGAATCGCCGCGGAGACCGATCTCGTCATGTCCAAGAGGGTAGCCCTCAGCCTCGCGCGGGGAGCACCCGACCGCGCACCTCGCCGAGCTCGACGCCGTTCGCCGCACGGGTGCGCAGGACGAGCTCGTCGCCGTCCGCGAGGAAGCGCTCGCCGCGGTAGAGCTCGATCATCGAGCCTTCCGAGCCGGGCTCGGGGCCGGAGATCGTCCCGCTCGCCATGAGATCGCCGGTGCGGATCGACGCTCCGTTCGACGTCGCATGGGCGAGCTGCTGCGGCATCGTCCAGTAGAGACCGCTCGCGTTGCCGCGCGAGATCGTCTCGCCGTTCAGCTCGACGTCGAGCGCGACGTCAAGCCCCCAGTCGCGCCCACCAGCGAGGTGCTCGAGCGGCGGCGGCTCCTGCGCGGGCGCCTCGACGCGCGCGTCCTCGAGAAGTCGGAGCGGCGTCACCCACGCCGAGATGGACGTCTGGAACGACTTGCCGAGGAACGGACCGAGCGGCACGTACTCCCACGCCTGGATGTCGCGCGCGCTCCAGTCGTTGACGAGGACGACGCCGAAAACATGGTCCGCGAACGCCTCGACCGGCACCGGCCGGCCGAGCTCGCTGCCGACGCCGACGACAAAACCGAGCTCGAGCTCAAAGTCGAGGCGGCGGGTCGGGCCGAACGTCGGCGCGTCCTCGTCGGGCGCCTTCCGCTGTCCGCTCGGACGGACGACATCGGTGCCGCTCACGACGACGGTGCCGGCGCGCCCGTGGTAGCCGACCGGCAGCCAGCGCCAGTTCGGGAGGAGCGGTTCGGAGTCGGGCCGGAACATCCGCCCGAGGTTCGTCGCGTGCTCGAGCGAAGAGTAGAAGTCGACGTAGTCGGCGACCGCGAACGGAAGACGCGGCGCGGCGGGCTGCAGGCGCGGGCCGTCGTGGTTCTGCGCCTCTTCGAGCCCCTGCTTCCACGCCGCAGGCCCCGCGGCCATGAGCGGGTTCAGCGTCGTTTCCGCGAAGACGTCGCCCAATCCGGAGAGATCAACCGCCTCGTCGCCGTCCCGCCACAGCAGGCCCTTCTCCCCCACGCCAAACCCGGTCACAGGATCCCCAGCTCCTCGAGCTCGCCGACGGGCTCGAAGAACGAGCAGCTGCCAATCGAGTGGAAGAGCGAGTGGCGGACGTCGGCGAGCTGCGCCGGAGTCGCCGCGCGGTCGCGCCAGCGGAACGACTCCGCATCGAGCTCGAACGCGCGCGGCTCTTCCCGCAGCGCCTCTTCTTCGTCGCCGAAGACGGCCGCAGCGAGAACGTTGAGGAAACCGTGCTCACCGAACGCGGTGGGATACGCGTGATGGAGACCGGCGGTGGCCTTGAAGACGATGCCGCGCTCGCGGCAGCCGCTGATGAACTCCGCGAGCTCGTCGACCGAAGGCACGCGCTCGCCCCCGCAGCGGATCTTCGCGCGCACGCCACGCGCGGCGACCTCGTCGAGCGGCACGCCTTCGAGATAGACCGCGTCGCCTTGCCGCTCCTCTCCCCCGCCGACCTCCGCAAGCTCGCGTCCCGGCACCTCAATCTCGGCGGGCACGACAAAGCGGCCGAGCAGCCACGCGTGCGGGCTCGCCTGAGCGCGGCGATCCTCCTCGATCGCGTCGGCGAGCTCCATGCGCGCCGGCGGGAACATCGGCGCGTGATCGAACAGGCGCGCGAGCAGCGCGCGGCGGGCGTCGTCGGGCATCGGGCGGGAGGCTACCCTTCCCACGGGTCAGGCCCCGCGCGATGGGAGCCTGCGAACCGTGTCAGATCCGGAAGGAAGCAGCACTAAGTAGTCCCTTCCAGGTGTGCGGTGTGCCTGGCCCGTATTCCCGCTTCGCCCGCTTCGCTTGTCCGGGCCTCGCTTCGCCGGCGCGTCCTGCGATGTGCTTTCCGCTCGCTCATGGGCGAGCGGCTGTCGCCGCTCGCGTGCTGACGGCAAGCGCACGTGTGCCGCGCCCGCGCTGGTCGGTCGCGGCGGCGGAGCGGCGGCGCGCGTTCTGCTTGAATCGCTCAATGGCCGCTCTCTACCGGAAGTACCGTCCCCAGAGCTTCGCGGACGTGGTCGGGCAGGAGGCGGTCGTCCGGACGCTGAGCAACGCGATCACCGGTGGCACCGTCCGCCAGGCGTATCTCTTCGCCGGCCCGCGCGGCACGGGAAAGACGTCGTTCGCTCGCATCCTCGCTAAGTGCCTCAACTGCGCGCAGGGCCCGACGACGGCGCCGGATGGGACGTGTCATGTGTGCCAGACCATCGCGGCCGGCACGTCGCTCGACGTCGTGGAGATGGACGCGGCGTCGCAACGCGGCATCGACGACATCCGGGAGATCCGCGACCGTGTCGTGCTCCAGCCGGTCGAGGGGCGCTACAAGGTCTACATCCTCGACGAGGCGCATCAGCTGACGGACGCGGCGTGGAACGCGCTCCTGAAGCTCATCGAGGAGCCGCCGCCACACCTCGTCTTCGTCTTCTGCACCACGGATCTGTCCAAGGTTCTGCCGACCGTGCGCTCGCGCTGCCAGACGTTCGTCTTCCAGCGGCCACGCCTGCAGGATCTCGTCAAGAAGCTTCGTCTGATCGCCGACGCCGAGGGGATCGACGTCCCCGACCAGGCACTCGCCCTCGTCGCGCGCGGCGCGAGCGGCGCGTACCGCGACGCGGAGTCGACGCTCGACCAGCTCGCCTCCTCCACCGGGAACAAGATCACGGTGCAGTCGGTGCTCGAGCTGCTCGGGACGGTCGAGGAGGAGGCGCTCTTCACGCTCTGCAACCTCGTGATCGACCGCGACACGGCCGGCGCGCTGACGTACATCGAGGAACTGTCGGAGCGCGGGCACGATCTCGGGCGTCTCGTCATGGATCTCCTCGAGCACCTGCGCCAGCTGATGCTCGTGCAGCATCTCGGCGAGGTTCCCGCGGCGATGCCGGTGACCGAGGAGACGCGCGAGCGCCTCCTCGCGCAGGCGAACCAGATGGGCGAGGCGGCCGTGCTGCGCCTCATCGACCTCCTCGCGGTCGCAGTCGACGACATGCGCCAGGGTGGCGACCCGCGCCTTCCGCTCGAGCTCGCGCTCGTGAAAGTGACGCGGCCCGCGGCGGATCTCGCGCGCGAATCGGTCGCCTTCCGCCTCGAGCGTCTCGAGCAGGGAGCTGCCCCCGCGAGCCCTAACCCCGCAAGTGACAAGTTGTCACAAGCGGAAAGAGCGCCCGCGCCCGCCGCGGCTCCGCCGCCCGCGGCGCCGAACATCGCGCTGTCGGATCTGCAGGAGGCATGGGCTCTGACCGTCCTTCCGGCGGTCGAGGAGCGCGGCGGGATTCCGACGGCGGCGGTTCTGCGCGAGGCGCATCCGTCCGGTTTGCACGGCAACACGCTCACCCTCGCTTTCCCGCCGACCGCGCAGTTCCATCTCGACCAGGCGAAGGAGTCGAAGAACGCGACGCTCCTTGCAGACGCGCTCTACGACGTAACCGGCCGCCGGCTCGAGCTCGCGTTCGAGCTCGGCGACGAGGCAGAGCCTGCGCCGGCCGCGGCGGCCGAGGAGCCCGCGGGCGAGGACGAGATCCTCGGGATCTTCACCGACGAACTCGACGCCCGCGAGCGCGAGGCCTAGCGGATGCGCGACCTCCCGAACTGGCTCTGGGCGGCGCTCGTCCTCGCCCTGATCGGCGTCGTGATCTGGGGCTGGGCGTTCGACTTCGGCCGGCCGTAGCGGTGACGATCCACCGCGAGATGCCGTGTATGCAGAGATGAAAACGATCGCGCTCATCGCGGCAGTGGGACTCGTCCTCGCGGGCTGCGGCGGGAGCCACGCCTCGAGCTCGGCTCCCCGGCCGCATCATCGCCCGCACTACCCCGTCGTCGTCCACCCACCGCTCGTCTTCGCGATAACTCGTACTCGAGTGACCCCTCGCGGCTACGTCCGCAAGCTCCCGGCCTTCGTCTCACGCACGCGTCTCGGGATCTACACGTGGGGAAGCGGCTCCTGCCCGTCGGTGCCGGACAAGCTCACCGTCCTCGGCCCGCACACGATCAGGATCCACCTTCATCTTGGGACGTATGAGAGCGGAAAGCTTGTGCCGGGGCCGACGGGCGTATGCACTGCCGATCGCACGACCACCCCGATGCTCGTGGCGATCAACCCCAGCCAGATCGACGTGCATCGCCCGCTCACCGTCCTGGGAGTCTCTTCCCGCGGCATTACCGTCGCGCCGCTGAAGAGCTAGCCGCGCTCGCGTTTGAACAGCAACGAGAGCCGCCGGAGGAGACCGGCCGACTTCTCGTGTTCGATCGGAAGGAACATCTTGCTCTCGGCCGCGTGGATGTCCGTACTGATGCGAGAGCCGGGCTTGTTGTCTCCCTCGATGATCCGGCTCGTCGCCGGCTCGAGGTACTCGCCGAGTGCGGCGAACTGCTCGGCGGACAGTGTCAGCGCGATCCGCTCGTCGTCGGTGATCTGGCCGACGCTCTCGGCAGGGACGTAGACCGGCTTGCCGAGCGCGGACGTCGCGACCGCCAAGCCGTCGAAGATGTCCTGCTCTTCGTCGCCCACAATCTCGTCGATGGCGCCGACCTCGGTGCCGTCGGAGGCGTACACCTTCCAACCGGGACGGATCATGAACCAGGAAACAGGGTCAGCCATGCGGGGATCTTACGTCCGGAAGGGACCAGTACCCTCCGCCTCATGCTCAGCCCGTCCGTCGACAACCTCGTTGCGCAGCTCACGCGCCTGCCGGGGATCGGCGGGCGTACGGCACAGCGGCTCGCCTTCCACCTCCTGCAGGTGCCGAAGGACGAGGCGCTCGCTCTCGCGACGGCGATCGGCGAGGTGAAGGAGCGCGTCCGCTTCTGCCGCGAGTGCGGCAACCTCACCGAGGAGGAGCTCTGCTCGATCTGCGTCGACATGCGCCGGGACCGGACGACGATCTGCGTCGTCGAGCAGCCGGTCGATCTCGTCTCGCTCGAGCGGACGGCGGAGTACCGCGGCCTCTACCACGTGCTCGGCGGGGCGCTCTCCCCTCTCGACGGTGTCGAGCCCGAGCATCTGCGGATCGACGAGCTGATGCAGCGCGTGCAGGCGAACGGCGTCGTCGAGGTCGTCCTCGCGACGAACCCGAACGCGACGGGCGAGGCGACTGCGTCGTACCTTGCGGGACGGTTGCGCGACCGCGTGCGCGTCACGCGGCTCGCGAGCGGTTTGCCCGTCGGGGGAGACCTCGAGTACGCCGACGAGGTGACGCTCGGCCGGGCGCTCGCCGGGCGCAGGGAAATGGCGTAGCCATGGTCGTGATGAAGTTCGGCGGCACGTCTGTCGCCGACACCGAGAAGATCAAGGAGGTTGCGCGGCGGCTCGTGCGCGCGCACGAGCAGGGAGAGCGCGTCGTCGGCGTCCTCTCAGCGATGGGCGACACGACCGACGAGCTCATCCGCCTTGCCCACGAGATCTCGCCGAAGCCGCACCCGCGCGAGTACGACATGCTGATCTCCGTCGGCGAGAGGATCTCGAACTCGCTCTGCGCGATGGCCATCCAGGATCTCGGGCACGAGGCGATCTCGCTCACCGGCTCGCAGGCGGGGATCGTGACCGACACCGTCCACGGCAAGGCGAAGATCGCCGAGATACGCGCGACGCGCATCAACGACGCGCTCGACGCCGGGAAGATCGTCCTCGTCGCGGGGTTTCAGGGCGTCTCGGCCGACTCCCACGACGTGACGACGCTCGGCCGCGGCGGCTCGAACCTCACCGCGGTCGCGCTCTCCGCCGCGCTCGGCGCGAGCGCGTGCGAGATGTACACCGACGTCGAGGGCGTCTACACCGCCGACCCGCGCCTCCTCCCGAACGCGCGCAAGCTCAACGCCGTGACGTACGAGGAGATGCTCGAGCTCGCGGCGAGCGGCGCGAAAGTCCTCCAGCTACGCTCGGTCGAGTTCGCGCGCAACCACAACGTGCGCCTGCACGTGCGGTCGACGTTCTCCGACGCAGGGGGAACGTGGATCGTCGACGAAGAGGATCCCGTGCTCGAAAAGGCCATCATCAGCGGTGTCGCCCATACGGATTGCGAACCGCTCTACCGCGTCGGCGCGATCGACGCTGCGCGGCTGTTCGACCGGCTCGCCGCGGCGAACGTCAACGTCGACACCATCCTCCAGGTGACGGGCGGCGAGATCGTCTTCAGCGCGCCGGTCGAGGATCGGGACGCGTGCAAGGAGCTACTCGGCGGGCTCGGAGTCGAATGGTCGATGCGCGACGATCTCGGGAAGGTCGCGCTCGTCGGCGCAGGCATGAAGAGCCATCCGGGAATCGCGGCGAAGACGTTCGCGACGCTCGACGAGATCGGCGTGAAGGCGGAGGTCATCTCCACCTCACCCATCAAGATCGCGTGCCACGTCGCGACCGGAGACGTGCCCAAGGCGGTCGCCGCGTTGCACGACGCGTTCGAGCTCGGAGCGGCGTGATCCGCGACGCGCGCATCGCTGTGGTCGGCGCGACCGGCGCGGTCGGCACGGTAACGCTGCGGCTGTTGCGCGAACGCGGCTACCGGAACGTGACCGCGTTCGCGTCGGGGCGCTCGGCCGGCAAGACGCTCGACTCGGGACTCGTCGTCCAGGAGACGACCTCGGAGGCTCTCACCGCCGGCGGCTACCAGCTCGTCCTCTTCTCCTGCGGCACGGACGCGTCCCGCGAGCTCGTCCCGGCCGCCGTCGGCGGCGGCGCGCTCGTCGTCGACAAGTCGAGCGCGTACCGGCTCATCGACGGCTATCCGCTCGTTGTGCCGGAAGTGAACGGAAGGCGCGCGCTCGAGGCCGTCGACTCGACGCGCGTGGTGGCGAACCCGAACTGCTCGACGATCCCGCTCACGTGCGTCCTCAAGCCGCTCGACGACGCGGCCCGCCTGCACCGCGTACGCGTTTCCACCTACCAGGCGGCGTCGGGCGCCGGCGCGAAGCGGATGGAACAGCTCCGGAGCGAGTCCCCGGAGCAGCACGACATCGGCTTCGACTGGGAATGGGAAGGCGACGAGACCGACGAGGAGGCAAAGATCCGCGCCGAGACGCGGAAGATCCTCGAGCTTCCCGAACTGCCGATCAGCGCGACGACGGTGCGCGTGCCGGTGCTCGTCGGCCACTCACAGTCGGTCTGGATCGAGACGGAGGAGGCCCTTTCGCCTGCGCAAGCGGCGTCGCTCCTCGAAGCCGCGCCGGGGGTGCGGCTCGTCGACGTGCCGACCTCGCGCGCGGCGGCTGAGACCGAAGACGTCCTCGTCGGTCGTATCCGCCAGGACCGCGCCTCGGACCGCGGCGGCCTGGTCCTCTTCCTCGCCTGCGACAACCTCGTCAAGGGCGCGGCGCTGAACGCGATCCAGATCGCCGAGCTCTTGCTCGAGCCCGCCCACGCCGCGGCCTGACGTGCTGAAGACCGCCGGAGCGCTTCTCCTCGCGGTCACCCTCCTCGCCGCCTGCGGCTCCGGCAGCACGGACCAGCGGCTTGCGATCGAGAAGGTCGTCCGCGCTAGCAGGACCAACGCCCACGCCACGCACATCAACTTCACGCACGTACGCATCTCGAAGCTCGACCCCCACTACGCAATCGTCGGCGAGAACTACGCGCACGCGAACGGCATGGAACTTTCGACCATCTTCTTCCTGCGGCGCAACCCCACGAGCTGGCACATCACTTCCGCGGAGAACCTCTTCCCGACGTGCTCGGCCGCTCCGGCGCGAATCCGGAAGGAGCTCCTCGGCGACACGGCTTGCTATCCCGCGGCCGGCGTCTATACGTCCGTTCCGTGGACAGATGGTCACTCCGTCCGCCTGCGGTACTGCCAGCGACCGGGCGGCCCCGGGAACTTCATCGCCGCCTCGCAGGGCGTCTCGTGCGCCACAGCCGCGGCTGTGATCCGCACGGTCGCGTCACTCCCCTGCAACACACGCACCGAGTGTCTCGCCCACTCGTTCCGGTGCCTCGAGTACTACGGCGGGCGCTACGGCGGGATCTTCCGGATCTACGACCACGCCCTTTGCACCGACGGCCGTCGCCGCATCGAATGGGACGGGGGCTAGCTGACCGGCGGATTCAGCGGGAGGATCAGAGGCGGCAGCGGCTTCTGGTGGAAGTTGAAGTCGTTCGCGAGGTTTCCGAGGAGCGGTTCGTTCTCGCGGACGTCGGGGCGCGGGTCGGGTCGGCCGTCATTCGCAGGATTGAGCCGCTGGCCGCCGAGGAAGTCGTCCTCGATGAACTTGAGGTAGGCGTCCTGGCTGAGAACCTGGTGGTCGATGTACCCCGACTTCGCATAGGGACTGATGACGAGCGACGGGACGCGCATCCCGTACCCCTGGCCGTCGACGGTCGGCGGCGGGACGTGGTCGTAGAAGCCACCCCAATCGTCCCAGCAGAGGAAGATCGCGGTGGAGTTCCACGCGCTCGAGCGCATGATCGAGTTGATGATTCCGGTCACGTACGACTCGCCGACGGTCGTGCTGTTCGGCGGGTGCTCGCTGTCTCGGTCACCCGGCACGATCCACGAGACCGCCGGAAGGGAACCGGCCTCCAGCTCCGGGAAGAACTTCCCCAAGCCCTCGATGTCGGAGAGTTGGCCGTCGTTGCGCACGGTGTCGAAGAAGGGCAGTGGGTTCCAGATCCCGGGCGTCCACGAGTTTTGGGGAACGGGCGCGCAGAACATCTGGTCGTTCGCACAATCGGGCTGGCCGCCTTGCTGGACGTAGTAACGCCAACTCACTCCGTACAGGTGCAGGAGATAGGTGATGTCGGTGTACGCGTAGTCGGGCGGCGCGGGCGTCGGGTTGAGGGGGGTCTTGGGGGGCGAGCCGGGGTTCTGCACCGCGCTCTTGCAACTCCACGGATCGTTCCTCTTCGTGCAATGCGCCGACCAGCCGGAAACGAGATACAGATGCTCCGGGAGGCTCCATGACGAGTCCGACTCGAACATGTGATCTTGCAGCGCGAACTCGGATGCGTAGGCCCAGTAGTTAGGGAGCTCCCGCCCGTCGTGATAGCCCATCACGTCGGGCTTCCTCGGGTGTTCCGAGCATCCGGGGGCGTCGAACTGTTTGCACGCCGTGGTTTGCCCTTCCTCGGCCTGGACGACGAACCCGTTCATGCGCCCGCCCGCGATGTCGGCCATCGCGCTGCCGTGGGTGTGCGGGCCGCCGAAGTTCGTCGCCCGCGTGTCGTGGTACGGACGGACGCAGTGGCCCAGGCGGGGATCGGGCAAGCAGGGCACGGGGCCCGGGTTGCCCCCGAGTCCGGGGATCCCGTCCGCTCCCGGGTAGGTGCCGAAGTACTCGTCGAACGACCGGTTCTCCTGCATGATGATCACGACGTGGCGGATCTTGTGGATCCCCAGCGGCGTTCGGTCCGGAAGCGTGGGGCGCCTGAACGCAGACTGCGCGGGCGTCGAGGTTTTTTCGGTCGCCAGTAGCGCGCCGAGCGCAAGGACGAGCACGAGACCCACACAAACCCGCCGCAACAAACCTTGCCGAGCGTAACGCAATCCGCCGACGCGACCGATAGCTTCAAGAAGTCTTCACGATTTCTTTCTCGTTGACCTACAGAAAGGCTGGTATCTCTACGTCGATGACGAAGACACTCGCCGCGGCCGCCGCCGTCGTCCTGTTCGCCTTCTCGGCGATCGGCAGCGCCCACGCAGCAAACGGCTCGACCGGGCTCGCGGCGAGCGGGGCGACGCGCACCATCGCGGCCGAGAACGCGCTGCCCGGCACGACGTCGTGGTTCATCGACACCCCGCGCCAGGACGAGATCAGCGGCTACTTCGACGACGTCTCATACCTGCCCGGCGGTTCGGCGACGCTCTACGTCGACAGCGGCGGCGATGCGTTCTCGTACACCGTCTACCGCATGGGCTACTACCAGGGGCTCGGGGGCCGGAGGGTGGCGAGCGGAAACATCGCCACGAACGCGCCTCAGCCGGCGTCGACCGTGACCGGCGACTGGTTCGGCGGTCCGAAGCTCCTCATGACAGGCTGGCACAGCTCCGTCGTCATCCCGCTTGGCACGAACTGGGTGAGCGGCTACTACCTCGTCAAGCTCCACAACGACGTCGACGGCGGGGAGTCGTACGCCAACTTCATCCTCCGCTCGCCGACGCCGGCGCCGATCGTTATCAACCTCTCGACGAACACATGGCAGGCGTACAACCTCTGGGGCAACCTCTCGCTGTACCGCGACTCGCGGGGCTCTCCGGCGATCACGAGCCAAACGGGAGTCGCGCACCAGGTCACCTTCCTTCGTCCATACGTCAGCGGATGGGGAGCAGGGATGTACTTCCTCTATGACGAGCCGCTCGTCGAGTGGGCGGAGTCTCACGGCTACCCGGTCTCGTATTCGACCGACGAGGACGTCAGGCATGCCCGCGAGGCGGGGCCGAAGACGAAGCTCGTGATCTTCTCGGGCCACGAGGAGTACTACTCGATGGCCGACCGCAACGAGCTGCTACGCCTGACCGCGAACGGCGTGAGTGAAGCGTTCTTCGGCGGCAACGCGTGGGCGTGGCAGGCGCGATTCGACGACAAGGCGCACGTCATGTCGGTCTGGCGCAAGAAATCGCTCGACCCCGTGACGAACCCGCTCACGAAGACCGTGCGCTGGGAGTCCGTCGGGTTGCCGCAGGACGCCTTGACCGGCGAGATGGAAACGTGGGGAACGCAGACCGACACGCAGGCTGCGTACGCGACGTCGAGTTGGCCGTGGAACGGCGCCGGGGTCGTCAGCGGCGCAGATCTCGGGACGCTCGAAGGCACCGAGTTCGACGGCATTGCGGTCAACAGCCAGCTTCCGACCAACCTCCTCATGCTCAGCCGGACGCCGTACAGCGGCATGCCCGGCGTCCCGGCGGACCAGGCGATGACCCTTTGGCAGAAGACGCCGTCGGCCTTCGTCTTCGCGGCCGGGCAGACCGGCTTCAACTGGGACCTCTCGTACCCCGGCGTCGTACCGGCGACGTGGATCGACTCCTTGCACTATCCGGCGAGCTCAGCGGTCAAGCCGCCGATTCGACGCCTCGTGGGAAACCTCATCCAGCGCGCCACGGGAATCGCCAACCCGGTGCCGCGGATCGCCTCGACGGGCGTGCCGGTGCCGTTCGCAATCCTCGCCCCACAGGCCGGCCAGTACGTGATGGCCGCGCCGAGCCCGCTGAGCGTGGCCTGGAGCAACCCGCCCCCAGGCACTGCGACCCTCCGCATCTACCTCGACGGCAAGCTCGTCGCGAGCAGCACCGGTGGCAACGTCGTCGTCGCCCCGAGCGGGATCTCCTCGCGCGGCTTGCACATGATTCGTGTCGTCGCCGTCTCGAGCAACGGTGGGATCCTCGCGACGCGCAAAGAGCCGGTCACCGCGCTCGCCGCCGACGACCCGACGTTCGTCCAGAACGTCAACGGGATCCCTCGGCTGTGGGACAACGACGAGGCGACCGGAGTCGGCGTGCGGGCGTGCTTCCGGATGAGCCAGCCGTAGCTCGTTACGGCCGCTGCGGCGCGGGCGCTGGTGTGAACGCCTCGCGCACGACCTGCAGCACCTTCTCCCGCGTCCCCTCCTCGACCGGCTGCAAGCCGCCGAGCTCGAGGCGTGCCAACTCGACGCGGCCGTGCGACCGGACCGGGAGGAAACCGAAGTCGGCAAGGAAGTCTGCCGGAAAGATCGTACGATGCGCGTGGAAGCGCCGGAAGCTCGTCTCCCCTTCCGGATAGCGGTACGAGAACGCCTCGAGGGCGCGTGCGCCGCGCTCACGAACATCGCCGATCGCCGTGAGGAACAGAGACTGCATGACCCACGGGCGTGACGGATCGGTGACGTAGGCGCAGGTGACGAGGACAGCGTCAGGGCTCGCCGGGCCGGCGGGCAACTCGCGCGCGCGCGGGAAGAGATCGGCAGGCCCGTACTGCATCGAGCCGAGCAGGCGGCCGTCCTCGTCGTGGTAAACCGCGCCCCAGGCTCCCCAGTCGTCCTCGGTCTCGCGGATCCACTTCCGCTTGTCCGCACTTCGCCCGCTCCGGGTCTGCCACCAGATGCATTCGTGGCACACCGTCGGCGCACTCTCGAGCGTCGCGCCGGTCAGCCCCGCGATCCTGGGAGTCATTCGATCGCATCCACGACGACGTCGACCGAAGCCGGCTCGACGTCGGCCATGCTCGAGAGGTACTCGCGTACGCGCGCCTGCACTGCCCGCCCAAGCGCCGGTATGGAGACACCCGGCTCCGCCACGACGTGGAGCTCGATGCGGGACGCTTCCTTCCCGGAGATCCGAACGCCGCGGCGGCCGGCGATCGCGCGCACTCCCTCGACCTCACGCGCCGCGTCGGCGGCGTAGCGAGCGAGGATGTCGGCTGCGATCGTCGCCTGGTCGGCCACTATGAAAGACAGTATCGGGGACAGGTTGCCGACTGATCGGGTTTAAGCAACCTGTCCCCGATTCCGTCTTTAGCCCTGGCGAAGAACCAGCTCGGTCGCCTCCGGGCTGGCGGCGAAGCGAAACGGGACGAACGTCGTCCCGAGCCCGGGCGAGACGTGCATCGTCGCCGCAGCAGTCCGGTAGATGCCGGACCTGTACGGCGCGCTCGGGTGTGCGAGCAGGATCTTCCCGCCCGGATACGGCAGGCAGATCTGGCCGCCGTGGAGATGTCCCGACAGGACGAGGTCGAAGCGCCCCGGTTCGAGCAGGTCGAGAACGTCCGGGTAGTGGCAGAGGAGTATCGAGAAGTCGGCCTCGAGTTCCGGCGGGGGCGCAAGCTCGTTCGGATCGAGCCTCGGCTTGCCTCTGAGCACGAGGAACGGATCGACTCCGGCAATCCAGATCCTTCGGTCTCGCAGCTCGACGAGCCGCCCCTCATTGCGGAGCAGCGTTCCCGGGTAGAGCTCGCTGAGATTGGACGCCTTCGCCTGCGGATCCCGGCTGATCGCGACATCGTGGTTGCCGAGCACCGCGAAGGTCGGCTGCGGTAGGACGCGCATCAGGCGCCGCAGCATCGGCTCGCCGCGCGGGTGCGTCAGCAGATCGCCGGTGACGGCGACGAGGTCCGGCCGTCGCTCATGCACCCACTCCGCGGCCTGCCACGTCGCGCCGATTCCCGGCGACGGCACGCCGAAGTGAAAGTCGGAGAGATGGGCGATGCGGAGCCCGTCGAGCTCCGCCGGCAGTTGTGGCAGTTCGACCTCGAGTTCGCGGAGCCGCGGCCGCGCCGCCTCTGTGAGCCCCCAGGCGAGTCCGGCGCCCGCGAGAGCGCCGAGCTTTCTCAGACTTCTAGGCGTTCGAGTGCGGGCCGCGGGTCGACGATGTGGCGCTTGAACTTCAGCTCCGACTCCTCGAGACCGGCCGCGACGCCGACGAGCTGGGCGAGGTGGAGGATCGGCAGGCCGAACTTCTTCCCGGTTGAAGCCTCGAGCTTCTGCTGCCACGCGTCGAGCGAGAGGTGGCAGAGCGGGCACGGCGTGACCATCACGTCGGCGCCCGCCTCGAGCGCCTGCGAGATCGGCTGGATGAGCTCGCCCATCGCCGTCTCCTCGCGCGCCGCGATGATCGGGAACCCGCAGCACTTGATCTTCGCGGGGTAGTCGATGGGCTCGCCGCCGCACGCCGTGATGATCCGCTCGAGCGACCACGGGCGGTCCGGATCCTCGAAACCCATGATCTTCGAGGGGCGGAGGATCTGGCAGCCGTAGAACGGCGCGACCTTGAGTCCCTTAAGGCCCTTGTGCGCGGCCTGCTGGAGCAGCTCGTAGCCCGGGCCTTCGGCGATCTCCCACAGAAGATGCCGGACCTCGACCTTGCCGGAGTACGCCGGCACGCCGACCGTCTTGAGGTTCTCGTTCACGCGGTCGAGGAGGTTCGCGTCGCCCTGCAGCATGTGGTTCGCCTGCCGGAGGTTGAGCGTGCAGACGTTGCAGACCGTCATGAGCGTCTCGCAGCCGGTGGCCTCGGCGTACGCGAGGATCCGCGCGTTGAGGTGGACGTAGTAGTCCGGCTCCGCCTCGTGGATGTCGCCGGCGCCGCAGCACGTCACCGACTCGAGCTCGACGAGCTCGATGCCGACGCGCGGCGCAAGCGCCTTCGTCGAGGTGTCGAGCTCCTTCGCCGACAGGGAGGCGAGGCAGCCCTTGTAGTACGCGACGCGCTTCAGTGCGACTTCCGTGGTGCTCACGCTGGTGTCTCCTCCACTTCCGGTAGCCATGGAATCGGCGCGGCGTTCGGCCGCGCGTAGATCTCCTCGAGCGTCTCCTTGCCGATGCTGCTCCCGCCGTGTGCAAGCCGCTCGAGCGCGTGCTCGCCCTGCACGTGCCCGAGTGCGCCGCCGCGGTCCTGCTCGCGCACGACCTTGCGGAGGTTCCGCGCCTCCTTGACATCCTTCGCCGTGTGCGGGATCGGGATGGGGCGCACCTTGCCGTGGCGCGCGAGCGACGCGCCGAACTTGAGCTCCTTGAGCGCGGCGACGTAGCCGTTCGTCTTCGGAATCAGCTCCTCCTCGCGCAGCCAGCCGGTCGTCTCCGCCGAGCGGACGAACCACTTCGCGTGTTTCGCGCCTGGGTCGCGGTCGATGCCGTGTGCGATCGCCTCGGCGCCGAGCTTCGCAATCGCGTCGCGCGGGTCGACGCCCTTCGGGCAGCGCTCGTTGCAGAAGTAGCACCGGGTGCAGTCCCAGATCCCGTGCTCCTTGCTGTATTGCTCGAGCCGCTCAACCGTCGCGCCGTCGCGCGGGTCGCCGACGAAGCGCATGCCCTTCGCGAGCGCCTGCGGGCCGAGGAACTCGGGATCGGACTCCATCGCGTTGCACTCCGAGACGCAACAGCCGCAGTTGATGCAGAGCGCCTCCTTCTTGATGACGTTCATCCGCTCCTGCGAGATCCGGTACTCGCGCCCGTCGGTCGGACGGTCGAAGCCCGGCTGCAGCCACGGCTGCACCGACTTGAACTTCGACCAGAACGGATCCATGTCGACGACGAGGTCCTTGATGATCGGGAGGTTCCCCATCGCCGAGATCGTCGGGATCTCACCCGCCTGCGCGATGTCGTACATCCGCGTCTTGCACGCGAGCACGGCGGCGCCGTCCATCCGCATCCCGCACGAGCCGCAGATCATCATCCGGCAGCTCTTGCGGTACGCGAGCGTCCCGTCGTGGCGGTCCTTCGCGATGTCGAGGCAGTCGAGGAGCGTCGCCTCCTCCGGCGCGTCGATCTCGTACTCCTTGAGCGCGCGCTCGCCTGTGGAGGCGTCGTAGCGCCAGATCTTGAACGCGACCTTCATCACCGGCCCTGGCCCCCACTCGCGAGACTCGTCGCGTCGAACACCTTGCTCGCCGGCGGGATGGCCACGTTCACCTTCTCGCCGAACTTGGACAGGTCGACCTGCATCGACACCGAGGGGGATTTCCCTGCGGCCGAATAGCTGAGCGAGAACGACTCGCGATAGACGTAGCCGTCCTTGTTGCCGATCCATACGTCGATCGGCCCGTACTTCGGATGAGCAAGCGCCTCGATCTTCGCGCCTTGGGGCAGCTTGGAAAGGTCGAGGTTCGTGACTTGGTAGTGCGTTGTCGCGACGCCGTCGATCATCTCGGTGCCGATGCTCTCGACGGAACCGGCGGCCTCGAGCTGGTGCAGCGCCTGCGTCGGGCTTTGCGACATGACGGATGAGTAGTCGACGCCGTTGGCGGCCTCCGCCTTTTGCAGGTCGACCTTCACCCAGCTCTTGCCGTTTTCAAGCTGAGAACCGGAGAGCGGCGACTGCATGAACGAACCGAGGAGCGGCGAGCGCACGTACATCGTCGCGCCGTCGATGACCGCGTCCATCTGAATCCTCTGGCTCACCATCCTCTGGCCCGCCACCTCGGCGACCGACATGGTCATCTGCCCCTGCTTCGACGCGTTCGCGAAGTCGCCCGAGCCGGTCATCTTCAAGGTCGCCGGCCCCATCCCGATGATCGGCAGCTCCATGCTCCCCGTCATCGTCAATTGCTCACTCGGCAGATCCGCGGTCTTCTGCGCGGAGCGTTTGACGTAGGCGAGCGGGTCGACCTGCAGAGAGCTCGACGCGCCGCCGCACGCGGCAAACACGAGCGGGGCTGCAAGCAGTAGAAGCGCGAGTTTCTTCATCTCAGTACTTCCTCTCCTGAGGCTCCCATTTCGTGAAGCGCACGTCGGCTTTCGTCAGCTCGACACCGCCGTCCTTCCAGCGGGTGATCGAGTGGTGCATGAAGTTCTCGTCGTCGCGCGTCGGGAAGTCGTGCGGGCGCGCGTGGGCGCCGCGGCTCTCCTTGCGCGCGAGGCCGGCCGTGACCATGCACAGCGCGGTGTCGAGCATGTTCCCGAGCTCGATCGCCTGCGTGAGGTCGCTGTTGAAGACGTCGCCCTTGTCCTCGACCACGACGTTCTTGTATCGCTCGCGGAGGTCGTCGATGATCTCGATCTGCTTCGCCATCTGCTCTTCGCGGCGGAAGACGGCGAAGTTCTCGAGCATCGAGGTCCCGAGCTCCTCGCGGATCTGCCACGGGCGCTCGCCGTCGGAGCGGTCGAGGATCTCCCTGAGCTTCGACTCGGCGTCGCGCTCGGCGGACTCCGGCACCTCGATCGTCGTGTTCGAGAGCGCCCACTCCGCAGCCGAGCGCCCTGCGCGGCGGCCGAACGTGATCGTCTCCATGAGCGAGTTCCCGCCGAGGCGGTTCGCGCCGTGGATCGAGACGCACGCGCACTCGCCTGCGGCGTAAAGACCGGTCAGCTCGGTGGCGCCGTCGTTGTCGGTCGAGACGCCGCCCATGTGGTAGTGGGCGCCGGGCCGGACGGGGACGGGATCGTAGATGGGGTCGATGCCCGCGTAGACCATCGAGAGCTCGCGCGAGCCAGGGAGACGGTCGAGGATCTTCTCCGCGCCGAGATGCCGCATGTCGAGCATCACGCTGCCGTCGATGCCACGGCCCTCGTCGATCTCCGTCTGCTCGGACCGCGAGACGACGTCGCGCGAGGCGAGCTCGAGCGCGTTCGGCGCGTAGCGCTTCATGAAGCGCTCGCCGTCTTTGTTGATGAGGTACGCGCCCTCGCCGCGGCAGCCCTCGGTGAGAAGGATCCCGGTCGGGTAGAGCGTCGTCGGGTGGAACTGCATGAACTCCATGTCCTTGAGCGGAAGCCCGAGATGCAGCGCCATCGCCATCCCGTCGCCCGTGCAGGCGTACGCGTTTGTCGTGACGCGGTACTGCCGACCCGCGCCGCCCGTGGCGAGCACGACCGTTTTCCCGCCGACGGTCTTCAAGCCGCCGTGCATGAGGTCCCAGCAGACGACGCCCTGGCAGCGGCCGTCATTCTCGACGAGCTGCCACGCGAAGAACTCCTCGTAGACCGGGATGTCGCGCTTGCACACCTGCTCCCAGAGCACCTGGATGAGAACGTGGCCGGTAATGTCGGCCGCGAACACGGTGCGCGGCGAGCCGGCGGCGCCGAACGGGCGTTGCGCGAGCTTGCCGTCGTCGCGGCGGGAGAAGACCGCGCCCCAGTTCTCGAGTTGAATGATGTCTCCGGGCGCTTCCTGCGCGAAGAGCTCGATCGCGTCCTGGTCGCCGATGTAGTCGGAGCCCTTGACCGTGTCGTAGGCGTGGATCTCCGGGCTGTCGTCGGCGGCGTTTCCGAGGGCCGCGTTGATGCCGCCTTCCGCCGCTCCCGAGTGGGAACGGGTCGGGTGAATCTTCGAGATCATCGCGACGTCGGCGCCCGTGTCGAATGCCTCGATCGCGGCGCGCATCCCTGCGCAACCGGCCCCGACGACGAGCACGTCGTGCTTCGCGATCACGACGAATGACGCTAGCGCAATGGCCTGCGCCGTCGCGCCGGGAGCCGTCGTCACACAATCGCGACGAACACGGCACACAAACGACCGGTGGCAGCCACTTACAGGAGTGTCACGAACTCGTCGCGGAAGGTAGGCGCGTCTCGCCGCGCGTCGAAAGTCCCCTCGATGGACCTGCGCGCCGCAGCTGACCGCTTTCTCGAATCGCCGTCGCTCAGCGAGGGGACGCGACGCGCATACCGCGGGGACGTCGGCGAGTTCTGCGACTGGCTCGAGAAGCACCGGATCGCGCTCGAGCAGGTCGATATCCGTGTGCTCACCGAGTACGTGGCCTCGCTCGGCGAGCGGCGGACGCGGAAACTCGCGCCGACGACGATCTCGCGCAAGCTCGCCGCCGTGCGCGCCTTCCTTCGCCATGCACTCGGCCCGGAACGCGTCCCCGACGGACGGCTCGCGCCGCGCCGCCCGCGACGCCTGCCCGATGCGCCGACGTCGGCCGAGATCGAGCAGCTGCTAGCCGCGCTCGAAGGGGACGGCCCGATCGCGATCCGGAACCGCGCGCTCGTCGAGCTCGTCTACTCCGCGGGGCTCCGAAGCGCCGAGGCCGTCAGCCTCGATCTCGGCGACGTCGACTTCGAACAGGAGCTCGTCCACGTCCGTCACGGCAAGGGCGGCAAGGACCGCGTCGTCCCGCTCGGCGAGGAAGCACAGCACTGGCTCGCGCGCTACCTCCGCGACGCGCGGCCCGAGCTCGCAGCCGGCGCGAACGACGCATTCTTCATCTCCGTGCGCGGCCGCCGGCTCGATACGAGCACTCTGCGCCGCGTCGCTCCACACCCCCATCGGTTGCGTCACGCCTTCGCGACGCACCTGCTCGAGGGCGGCGCCGACCTCCGGACGATTCAGGAGCTACTCGGCCACAGCTCCCTCTCGACGACGCAGATCTACAGCCACGTCGACCCGCGCCACCTGCGTCGCGCGTACGACAGCGCGCATCCGCGCTCGTAGGCCAGCCACAATGCGCGCATGCGCGTCTCGGCCAAGGTGGACTATGCGCTCCGCGCGATGACGGAGCTCGCTGCGACCTCGCCGTCGCTGATGACGGCGGAGCAACTCGCGACGGCGCAGAAGATCCCGCCGAAGTTCCTCGAGAGCATCCTCGCCCAGTTGCGAAACGGCGGCCTCGTGGCGAGCCAGCGCGGCGCCGAAGGTGGTTACCGGCTCGCGAAGCCGCCGGCGGAGATCTCTATCGCCGACGTCATCCGCGAGCTCGAGGGGCCAATCGCGACTGTGCGTGGCGTCCGCCCTGACGAGCTGGAGTACGCCGGCCCGGCGATCCGCCTCCGCGACATCTGGCTCGAGCTTCGCGCCCAGATGCGCGGCGTCCTCGAGCAGACCACGCTTGCGGACCTCGTTCCAAAGACCTGACAAAGTCGCCCTTGCGGCATCGCTCTGCTTATGGCAATAATCTGCGCTAGCAATACCTACTAAATCGGTAGACAAGCCCAGGAAAGGCAGGCCTCCACCATGCGGAGATTCGTCGCGCTCACGTTCTTCATCCCCGTCTTCGTCCTAACCGGCGTCGCCGCCGCGGGCGGCACGACGATCAACCTCGTCGCCTTCTCGACGCCGAAGGCCGTGATGGGGACGCTCATCGCGAACTGGACGAACACTCCCGCAGGCTCGGGCGTCACGTTCACACAGTCATACAACTCGTCCAGCGTGCAGGCGAAGGCGATCATCGCCGGGCTGCCTGCCGATATTGCGTTCCTCTCGAACGCGCTCGACATCGACTCGCTCGTCAGCGCCGGTCTCGTCGCGAAGAACTGGGCGCAGGTGTCCCCGCAGGGCGGCATGGTCGCCAACTCGGTGGTCGCATTCGTGGTGCGGCCGGGGAATCCGAAGCACATCACCTCGTGGGCGGATCTGACCAAGCCGGGTGTCCAGGTCGTCACGCCGGACCCGTTCCCGTCGGGGGGCGCGAAGTGGAACATCCTCGCCGCCTACGGCGCGCAGCGGAAGATGGGCAAGAGTGACAAGCAGGCGACCGCGTACGTCCAGAAGCTCTTCCACAACGTCGTCCAGCAGGACCCGTCGGCGTCGACGGCCATGCAAACGTTCATCTCCGGCAAGGGCGACGTCCTTCTCACCTACGAGAGCGAGGCGTACAGCGCGCTCGCCGCGGGCAAGTCGCTGAAGATCATCATCCCGAAGCAGACGATGCTCATCCAGCTGCCGATGGTGGCCCTCAAGACCGCTCCCGCCAAGGCGAAGACGTTCATCAAGTACTGCCACTCGTACGAGGCGCAGAAGCTCTTCACACTCGCCGGCTACCGGCCGGTCATCGGGTCTGTGCTCAACAACAAGTCGCTGAAGGCTTGGAAGGCACGCTTCAACCCCGGCGGCCACCTGATTTTCCCGATCACCGACAAGATCTTCGGCGGCTGGTCGAAGGCGAGCTCGGTCTGGTTCGGCCAGAACGGCCGGATGGTGAAGATCGAGCAGGCGGTGGGAGGACCGACCAGTTAGCGCGATCGCGGCTGAGGTCGGTCGGAAGTCACGCCGGCTCGGCGCCGGCGGGAGGGCCACCACGGCTCTCTCGCTCGGCGCTGTCTCGACGTACCTGCTCGTCATCGTCCTCCTCCCCATCGCCGCGCTCCTCTGGGAGGCGCAGAAGGGGGGCACGGAGGGCTTCTGGCAGGCCATCTCGAACCCCGAGGCGGTTTCAGCCCTGGAGGTCACCTTCGGGGCGGCGTTCATCGTCACTGCGATCCAGGCCGTGCTGGGGCCGATCATCGCCTGGGTCCTCGTGCGCGACGACTTCCGCGGCAAGTCGCTCATCAACGCGGTGATCGACCTGCCGTTCGCGCTGCCGACGATCGTCGCCGGTCTGACGCTGCTCACGCTGTACGGCCCAACCTCGCCGGTTGGGCTCCACATCGCCTTCACGCGCGCCTCGCTCTTACTCGCGCTCTGCTACGTCACACTCCCGTTCGTCCCCCGTTCGGTTCAGCCCGTCCTGCTCGAGCTCGACACGGAGATGGAAGAGGCGGCGCGGTCGCTCGGAGCGGGCGGGTTCACCGTCTTCCGGAAGATCCTGCTGCCGAACCTCACCCCCGGCATCCTGTCGGGCTGTGTCCTCGTGTTCGCCCGCGCACTCGGCGAGATCGGCGCCGTCATCGTCATCACGGGAAACCTGCCGTACCGCACCGAGACCGCGTCGGTCCTGATCTTCAACCAGATCAACGACGGCTACACGAACACCGCGTCGGCCCTCGCCGTCGTCCTTCTCGTCGCGGCTTTCGTCTCGCTCCTCGGCTTCGGAGCCATCCGCTTCTTCTTCACGAGGCACGAGCGTGCTTAAGCGCTACGGGCTCAGGGCGGTGGCGTTCGGCTACCTCCTCTTCATACTTTTCGTCCCGCTCGGGACGATTGTCTACCGCGCGCTCCAGAGCGGCCTCGAACCGGTCTGGCAGACGCTCTCCGATCCGAACACGATCCACGCATTCAAGGTGACGCTGATCGCGGCGGCCATCGCCGTGCCGTTGAACACCGTTTTCGGGATCCTCTGCGCGCTCTTGATCGTGCGACGCCGCTTCCCGGGCAAGGGCCTGCTGAACGCCTTCATCGACCTCCCGCTCGCGATCTCGCCCGTCGTCATTGGGCTCGCCCTGTATCTCCTCTACGGCCGGCTCGGCTGGTTCGGCAGCTGGCTGACCGCACACGGGATCCAATTCCTGTTCGCCCTGCCGTCCATCGTGCTCGCGACGGTCTTCGTCTCCGTCCCCTTCGTCGCGCGCGAGGTGATCCCGACGCTGCGCGAGCTCGGCACCGAGCAGGAGCAGGCCGCCGCGACCCTCGGCGCGACGCGCTGGCAGCGATTCTGGCGGATCACACTGCCCTCGATCCGCTGGGCGATCGTCTACGGCGTCGTCCTCACGACCGCGCGCGCTATCGGCGAGTACGGCACGGTCGCGGTCGTCTCCGGCGGAATCATCGGGAAGACGGAGACGGCGACAACCCTCGTCGAGCAGCTCATCCAGAACTTCGACTACGCCGGCGCGTATGCGGTGTCGCTTGTCCTCGCGACCATCGCCGTCGTCGTGCTCGTAGCCCTGACACTCATACAACCGAGGGAGGCAGGCCACTAGATGTCGATCGAAGTCCGCAACATCACGAGACGGTTCGGAGATTTCCTCGCCGTCGACGACGTCTCGCTCGAGATCCCGGACGGATCGCTGACGGCCGTGCTCGGTCCGAGCGGCTCGGGCAAGTCGACCCTGCTGCGGATCATCGCCGGTCTCGAGTGGCCCGACTCCGGCGAAGTGCTTCTCGCAGGGAAGGACGCGACCGGCGTGTCCCCGCAGAACCGCGACGTCGGCTTCGTCTTCCAGCATTACGCGGCGTTCAAGCACATGACCGTCCGCGACAACGTCGGCTTCGCGCTGAAGATTCGCAAGCGGCCGAAGCAGGAGATCCGCGAGCGCGTCGACGAGCTCCTCGATCTCGTCCAGCTGGCGGGCTACGGGGACCGGTATCCCCACAAGCTCTCAGGTGGCCAGCGGCAGCGGATGGCGCTGGCCCGGGCGCTCGCCGCGAAGCCGCGCGTCATGCTCCTCGACGAGCCGTTCGGCGCGCTCGACGCCCGCGTGCGAGCCGAGCTCCGCGACTGGCTTCGCCGCCTGCACGAGGAAGTGCACGTCACGACCGTGTTCGTGACGCACGACCAGGAGGAGGCGATGGAGGTCGCCGACCGCGTTGCCGTGCTCAACCATGGCCGCCTCGAGCAGGTCGGCAGCCCCACCGAGCTGTACGACGACCCGGCGTCGGAGTTCGTCCTCCGCTTCCTCGGCGACGCGTTCAAGCTCGGCGACGGCTTCGTCCGCCCGCACGAGATCACGCTCGGGCGGTTCCCGTCGGACGACGCCGTCGAGGTCGAGATCGAACGCCTCGTCGTCGTCGGCGCGGACACGCGGATCGAGCTCGTCGACGGAAGTGGGGAGCGGATGACCGCGCGACTCCGCCGTGAGGACGTCGACCATCTCGAGCTCGTGCCGGGCGAAATCGTCTGGGCGACACCCGAGCACTCCCGCAGCGTCCCCACTCCCTAGACTCCTCGTTCGTGTCGACCGCCGCGGCCACCGCTGTCGCCTTCGCGGTCGCTGCTGCTCTCTCGTTCCGGGTTCCACGGCGCCTCCGCGTGCTGCTCGTCGTCGCCGTGCTCGTCGTGCCGATCGCCCTTGCAGCGCCGAAGTTCGTCCGCGCGGAACGGCGCGAGGCGACACGAGCCCGGACGTCGGCACAGGCGCCGGTCTACTCCACCCCGCCGCCGTTCAGGTGGCGGAAGGCGAATCCGAAGCTGATCGCCGGGGTCGTCGAACACGTTCCCGCGCACGAGTCCGTCTCCATCGTGAACGGGAATCTCGAGACCGGCTGGACCCGGTGGCTTGCCTATTCGATTGCGCCGCGCCAGCTGACGAATGTCCCGGCGCGCTGGACGATCGTGTTCGATGAGACGCCGGCGCAGGCCGGGCTCCATCCCGCGCACGCGTGGGAGTACCGCCATGACTGGCTGGTCGAGCGCTGATGCACGTCGCGGGGGCTCTGCTCGCGATACTCGCCTTCGCGCCGCTCGGCGTCGGCGTGCTCCTGCTCGCGGGGGCGTGGCGGCTCGCGGCCGGCGTCCTTCGCGCAGGGATCGCGCTCTTCGTGGGACTCGCCGCGGGCGCGGTTGCGCTACCGCCGCTCCTCTACGTCGGCCTTTCACCGACGCTGCCTGTCGTGCTCCTGCTCGGCGGGCTCGTCCTCGGCGCGGGAGTGATCGTGGCGAGGCGCCGCCCGCGGCGCAGCGTCGACGAGCCCGTCCGGATTGGCCCGCTCGGGCTGCTCGTCATCGCCGCCCCCGTCGGGCTGCTCGCCGTCGACCGTGTCCAGACCCGAATTACGAACTACGACGCGTGGTCGATCTGGATGCTCAAGGCGAGGCTGATGTACAGCGACGGCGGCTGGTTCCTCGGCGCGCTCGACCGCCGCGCCTTCGCGCTACAGGCGATCGCGCCACCCGTGCATCGCGAGTACCCGATCGGCGTTCCGGCCCTCGCCGCCGCAGTGATGCACGGCTCGCGCGGGAATGTCCCGGACGCGGCGCTTCTCTACCCCGTGCTGCTCGCCGGCTTCGCGTTCGTGATCTGGCTCGTGCTGAGACGTCGGGTGCCGCTGTTGCCGCTCCTCGGCGGGCTCTCGCTCGTTCTCTGGCTCCCGATGACCCGCGAGCTCACGCTCGCTGCCACCGGCGATCTGCCGCTCGGCGTGTTCTTCGTCTCAGCGGCGCTACTCCTCGGGGTCTGGCTCGTCGAGGAGACGCCCGGCGCGCTTCCGCTTGTCGCCCTGCTCGGCGCAGCCGCGCTCGCGTGCAAGCGCGACGCGATCGCAGACTGCGCGGTCCTCGCGGTCCTCGCCCTCTTCGAGACGGCGCGACTCCGGCGCCCCGACCTCGCGCGGCGTGTCGCTCTAGCGCTCCTCCTCATGTTCCTCACGATCGGCCCGTGGCGCGTGTACGTCGCCGTCCACCACATCCGTAACCAGGACGTCGGGATCGGGAACGGCCATCTCTCGAGCAACCTCCACCACGTCGGCTTCATCGTCAGCCGGCTCTGGGACTTCCTCGTCGGTCACGGCTACCTCGGCGTCGCCCCGCTCGCGGCGGCCGCGGCGGCGCTCGCACTGGCGCGAACGAGACAGTGGCGGCTGCCCGTCTCCGTGCTCGTCTTCGTCGCGGCGCTCTTCTCGGCGTTCGTCCTCGTCTACCTCGACGCGACCGCATCTCTCCCGTACCTCGTCCACTACTCCGGGGATCGGGTCGTCTTCCCGCTCTGCCTCTTCTCCGCGTCGGTGCTGCCGCTCCTGCTCGTGCGGGCGTTCCGGGCAGGCGCCGACCCGTAGATCCCGAAGTACGAAGGTCGGTGGACAAGGCCGTCGACTCGTTCCTCGCGCTTTCCGCAGCGCGGCTCGCGCCGCGCACCGTGGAGGCGTACCGCCGTGACCTCAACCACGTCGCCGCGTGGCTCGAGCGCTCGCCGGTGACCGCGAGCGCTGACGACCTCGCCGCGTACGTCGCGCAACTCCGCGCCGACGGGATGGCCGCGACGACGATCGCGCGCCGCCTTGCCGCGATCCGCTCCTTCTTCCGTCACCAGGTGCTCGTCGGAGCGCGGGACGACAACCCCGCGGCGCAGGTCGAACTGCCGAAGCGCCGCCGCGCGCTTCCGCGCACCCTCTCGCCCGGGGAAGTCGAGCGGCTCCTCGACGCCGCCACAGGGACGACACCGCTCGCAATGCGCAACCGCGCGCTCGCGGAGGTTCTCTACGGCGGCGGGCTGCGCGTGAGCGAGGCGGTCGGCCTGGATAAGAACTCGGTCGACCTCGAGAACCGGTTCGTCCGCTGCATCGGTAAGGGAAACAAGGAGCGGATCGTCCCGATCGGGCGCCCGGCTGCCGACGCGCTGCGGCGTTACCTCGCGCACGACCGAGCGCACCTCGAGCGCCAGCCGCGGCCGGAGCTCTTCCTCAACGCGCGAGGCGGGCCGCTCACGCGCGCGGGCGTCTTCCTCATCCTCCGGCGGCTCGCCGAGAAGGCGGGCCTCGAGCCGGGCCGCGTCCACCCGCACCTCCTCCGCCACTCGTTCGCAACGCACCTGCTTGAGGGCGGCGCAGATCTCCGCGCCGTGCAGGAGATGCTCGGCCACGCCGACCTCGCGACGACCGAGCTCTACACGCACGTGTCCGACCGCCGGCGCAGGGAGCTGTACTTCCAGGCACATCCGCACGCGCGCCGCAAGAGCGCGGCGACCGGCCCCCGCAGCGCTCCGTAGACTCGCCCGGTGCGCATGCCTTCGCGGGTCGACGGCCGCAGGACGCTGTTCGTCGCGATCGCGGCGGCGTTCGGGGTCGTATGGATCTACCTGGCGCTCCGGGCGGACGTGCTCGCGTTCACCTCGGACGAGGCGATCTCCTTTCGCATCTTCCACGGATTCGTCGGGGCCGCGGGACGAGCCAACAACCAGCTCCTGAACACGGTTCTCATGCAGTGGAGCCAAGATCTGTTCGGGGAGAGCGAGCTCGCGCTTCGCCTGCCGAACCTCCTCGCGTTCGGCCTCTACGCCGCGGGCTCACTCGCGATGCTCGCGAGCCTGCGGCGTCGACCGGCCATCCTGCTCGGCGCGGCCTTGCTCCTCGCCGACCCGTTCCTGCTCGACTTCTTCGGCCTCGCTCGCGGCTACGGGCTCAGCCTCGCCTTCGCGGCCGTCGCGCTCGGGGCGCTCGCCACTCGCACGCGCAGCTGGGTTCGCCCCGTGCTCGTCTGCGGGGCCGTAGTCGTCTCGTTCTACGCGAACTTCGCCTCGCTCAACCTCGTGCTCGGCGTTCTCGCGGCCCTCGGGCTCGAGATGTTGTGGCATCTGCGACGCCGACAGCTCCGTGCGCTCGCAACGGCCGCGCCGCTCGTTGTTGCGGCGGCGCTACTCGTGCCCGGCGTGATCCGGCTCCGCTGGCTGCAACGGACGCACAAGCTCTACTACGGAGGCCACACAGGATTCCTCCACGACACCGTGCGGTCGTTGCTCGAGGGCGTCGGGTACAGGTACGCAGCGCCTCCGGCGTGGCTCACGGGGCCGGAGATCGCCGTTGTCGTCGTCGCTGTCGCGGCCTGCGCCTGGTCGGCGTACTGCGGAGTCACGCAGCGGCGCTGGGGACTCGGCCAGCAGACTGCGCTCGCGCTCGGCATCGCCGTCGCGGCAGCGGAAGTAGAGGCGACCGCGCTCCACACGCTGTATCCGCTGAACCGCACGGCCCTGAGCTACGTCCTTCTCTTCGCCGCCCTCGTCGCGGGAGCCGCCGACGACCGAGTGGCAACCGCGGCACGTGCGCGCGTCACGCGCACGGTGGCGCTCGTCTCCGCCGTCTGCGCCGCTGCGGCTGCCGCCAATCTCGCGTATCACGCAAACCTGCGCTACACGCCGGCGTGGCACTACGACGCGTCGTCCCGGCAGGTGATCGACGCAGCGATCGCCTACGAGCACGCTCATCCGCGCCAGGGAAAGTGGCGCCTGATCAGCGGCTTCCCGCGCAGCCACGCGCTCGACTACTACCGCATCCGCTTCCACCTCACGTGGCTGGAGCCGATGACGCGAGCTCCCGTCTCGAGCCTCCGCGGCGACCTCTACGACGTTAGCGACGCGAGCCTCTCGCAGCTGCCGCCCGGCACGAAGCTGATCGCGCGCTTCCCGGAGACGAACAGCGAGTTGCGCGCGCGCTAGGTGCGCGGATCCGATCGGGACAGGCGGGAGTTGTACGTCCACGCATGCACATCGATCCGCAAGTCGTACTCGTCGTCGTGACGACACTCGGTGCGGGCTGGCTGATGATGGCCGCCGGCGTCGAGAAGAACCTCCTCGAGCGTCGCCGCCAGCGCCGCCTCTGCCCGTCGTGCGGGCGCGAGATCGTCGCGCGCGTCTGTACGACCTGCGCCGGGTAAAACTTACTTGGCTCACCCGATCGGCTTGTGTCGATGACTCATCGCGAGGCATACGCTAGATGCCTCGCCACCGTCGTATTCGCAAGATCGGAGAGCCGATAGTGCCGCTGCCCCAAAGCTACGTCAAAGGAGTTGTATTCATCGGCCGGGATCGACCAGGCAAGCCGTCGAGAATCTCGGCTACGGGGTTCCTTGTCACCGTAGACACGCCCGTGATGGCCCATCCCTACGTCGTCACGGCGGCCCACGCTGTCGAGGGTTCCGATCAGACGTTCGTTCAGCTCGCGGACAATGAGGGCGTCTACAACATGAACGTTCCGGAGTGGATCGTCCATGGCAAACACGATGTCGCGGTCGCGCCTATCGAGATCGACTCGGATGACGATGTCGTGTTCACGGGGCTCGACCAATTCATCGACGAGCCGGATGCGCTCGGTGACCGATTTGGGCCGATCGAACTTGGTGACCCCGTGTACTTCCTCGGCCTGCTTGGAAAGATCCCGGCCATGGTCCAGGACAACATCCCAATCGTCCGCACCGGGTTCCTTGGCGCCCTGTGGCAGGAAGATGTTCCGGTCAAGCGGACGCCGCACGACGAGACCAAGTTCATTACCGCGCACCTGATTGACTGCCGCTCATTCGCCGGCTTCAGCGGGTCGCCCTGTTACCTCCAGAAAGAGCGCGTCAGTGTGCATCCCGGCAATCCTCCAACGATCGGGATGGAGTGGCGAACCCTCCTGTTCGGACTCATCGGCGGGCATTTCGACGATTGGACGGGCACACAACGGGCCGATGTGATCGGGGAGGAGAACACCTACTCCGTTAGCGACGACATCCTCGCTCCCGTGAGTACCGGAGTCGGCTATGTGATTCCAGCCGAGTACATCCGCGAGACCTTGATGCGAGAGGAGTTGGTGCAAATGCGCGACGTTGATGAGGATGCTGCGGAAGCCATGAAGCGCCGCGAGGACGAACGCAACGCAGCTGTCGAGGACTCAATGCCTTTAGGGGATGAGTCGGAGTTCGACCGCTTCGACAGCTTGGGCTAGCGTTTCGCCGCGGCCTTGCGCTTGAGCTCTTGGGCGATCGTCGCTGCCGCGCGGCGGAGATCCGCGTTCTCCTCATCGTCGGCGGCAGTCCCCTCGAGGAGGACGACCGTCTCCCGCTGCGGCGAGCCGTTCTTCAGCGCGAGAACTGCGAGCCGGCGCACGGCGGCGTTCTCGTCGGAGTCGGACAGCATCTTGTGGAGGATCGGCCGCACCGAGTTGACGGAGCTCGGATGGTCGCGGGACAGGAGCTCGATCGACAGGAGCGCCGAGCCGCGCGCCGCGGGGCTCGAGTCGTCGAGACCGCGTCGCAGCAGTTCCTCCTTCGCGCGCCAACGGAACATCCCGATGGCCCGGAACGCGAGCGCCCGCTCGCGGAAGTCCTGGCTGCGCGCCTGCGACTCGAGCTCGTCGCCCCACTCGGTACGCAGATCTCCGAGCTCGCGCGCCTTCCCGGTCGCCCAGAGCTCTTCGGCCTGCGCCGCTGCCTCCGCCAGAGTCACTGCCGGAGCCTAACGACGGCGAGACAGCGCACCGTCAGTTAAAGCGGGAGGGGTCGCCCGGGCAGCCGCACCCTTGCCCATCGGCCGAGAGTAGGCGCTTCGCTACGCTCGCCCGCGATGGCGCACCGCGTAGTTCTCATCCCGGGCGACGGCACGGGGCCTGAGCTCACTGAGGCGACGCGGCGCGTTCTCGAGGCGACAGGGGTCGAGTTCGAGTGGGACGTCCAAGAGGCCGGCGCCGACGTGATGGACAAGCACGGGGGCAATCCGCTGCCTCCCGAGGTCCTCGACGCGATCCGCGACGCGGGCACCGCGCTCAAGGGCCCGATCACGACACCCGTCGGCGGCGGCTTCCGCTCGGTCAACGTCGCGCTCCGCAAGGAGCTCGACCTCTACGGCCAGATCCGCCCGTGCAAGAGCTACCCCGGCGTGCGCACGCGCTTCGACGACGTCGACCTGATCATCGTCCGCGAGAACACCGAGGACCTCTACGCGGGCATCGAGTACGGGGAAGGCACCGAGGCGGCGACCGAGCTCATCGCCTGGATGAAGGCGCGCGGCGGGAAGCTCCGCCACGACGACGCCGGCATCTCGATCAAGCCGATCTCCATCACCGGCACGCGCCGCATCTTCGAGTTCGCGTTCGACTACGCCCGCAAGAACGGCCGCAGGAAGGTCACCTGCGTCCACAAGGCCAACATCATGAAGTTCACCGACGGCCTCTGGCTGCGCGTCGCGCGCGAGGTCGCCGAAGAGAATTCCGACATCGATTTCGACGACCGGATCGTGGACAACATGTGCATGCAGCTCGTGCAGCGGCCGGAGGAGTACGACATGCTCGTCCTTCCGAACCTCTACGGCGACGTGCTCTCGGACCTGTGCGCCGGGATGATCGGCGGGCTCGGCGTCGCACCCGGCGCGAACTACGGCGAGACGTGCGCCGTCTTCGAGCCGACCCACGGCTCCGCCCCGAAGTACGCGGGCCAGAACAAGGTCAACCCGATCGCGCAGATGCTGTCGGGCGTCCTCATGCTCCGCCATCTCGACGAGCGCGAAGCGGCCGACCGCATGGAGAGCGCGATCGCCGCCGTCATCGCCGAGGGGAAGAGCGTGACCTACGACATGAAGCCGAGCCGCGACGACCCGACCGCTGTCGGTACGAGCGAGGTCGCGGACGCGCTCATCGAGAAACTGGAGGCTGAGGTACCGGCATGAGCAGGAGACGCAAGATCACCGTCGTTGGGGCAGGGAACGTCGGCGCGACGTGCGCGCAAGTCCTCGCGACCCGCGACTACGCAGACGTCGTCCTCGTCGACATCAAGGAAGGCCTGCCGCAGGGCAAGGCGCTCGACGTCAACCAGATGGGCGCCGTGCTCGGCTACGAGCCGAACTGCACCGGCTCGAACGGCTACGAGGAGTCCGCCGGATCCGACGTCGTCGTGATCACAGCCGGCCTCCCCCGCTCGCCGGGCATGTCCCGCGACGACCTCGTCCAGACGAACGAAAAGATCGTCGGATCCGTCACCGAGCAGGTCGTCGCGCAGAGCCCCGACGCGATCCTCATCGTCGTCTCCAACCCGCTCGACGCGATGTGCCACGTCGCGAAGAACGTCTCCGGCTGGGCGAAGGAGCGCGTCTTCGGGATGGCCGGCATCCTCGACACCGCCCGGTTCTCGACCTTCATCTCGTGGGAGACCGGCTCGTCCGTGAAGGACGTGCAGGCGATGGTGCTCGGCGGCCACGGCGACCAGATGGTCCCCGTCGTCTCCGCGACGACCGTCGGCGGCATCCCGCTCCGCAAGCTCGTCTCGGAGGAGAAGATCCAGGCGATGGTCGAGCGCACTGCGAAGGGCGGCGGCGAGCTCGTCAACCTCATGGGCACGTCGGCCTGGTACGCGCCGGGCGCGGCGGCCGCGCAGATGGTCGACTCGATCATGCTCGACGAGAAGCGCGTCCTCCCGTGCACAGCGTACCTCGAGGGCGAGTACGGCATCGACGGCCTGTACATGGGCGTCCCGTGCAAGCTCGGCCCCGGCGGGATCGAGGAGATCGTCGAGCTCGACCTCTCCGACGAGGAGACGGCGGCGCTGAAGGCGAGCTCCGACGCGGTGCGCGAGGTCGTCGGCGTCCTCTCGACCTAACGCGGCGAACGCGCTCGTCGGAACGCACCGGACCGCCCGGCGGCTCGACGTGTCCAGCAGGGACAGGTCCGGTACCCGGTACCGGACGTGTCCGGAAGCGTCACTCCTGATTCCTAGGGGCCGCTCCGCGGAACGTGGCGACCAAGCCGTTCGCTAACCATGGCCATGTCCTGAACGGCCATGTCCGGTACCTGCTACCGGACGTGTCCGAAGGGGCCAATGCGCCGAGCGGGCGCGTTGAGGGCAGAAACGCCGCGAGCGTCACGGGTGGGCGTCGTGTGCGCGTCACGAATGGCGCACCCGTGTCAACAGCCGCGCCGGCTTCCGCGGCTAACCTCCGCGCGTGGATCTCGGGCTGAAGGGCCGCACGGCGCTCGTCTGCGGCGCTTCGTCCGGACTGGGCCTCGCGAGCGCGGAGGCGCTCTCGGAGGAAGGCGCAAATGTCGTCCTCTTCGCGCGCCGGGCCGACGAACTCTCCGAGCACGCGGCGCGTCTCGGTGGCGTCGCGGTCGCCGGGGACGTCACCGAGGACGCGGATCTCGAGCGTGCCGTCGCGACGGCGGTGGATCGCTTCGGCGGCCTCGACGTCCTCGTCTGGAACGGCGGCGGCCCGCCGCTCGGCGGCGCGCTCGACGCCGATCCGGAGTCGCTCGATGGCGCGTACCGCCTCCTCCTCCGCCCCGCCGTCACACTCGTCCGGCACGCGCTGCCGTACCTGGAGAAGAGCGCCGGCGGACGGATCATCGCCGTCAGCTCGCTCGCCGCCCTCGAGCCGACGACTCACCTCGCGCTCTCGAACACGTTCCGACCCGCGCTCATCGGCTGGCTCAAGACGCTGAGCCGCGAGGTCGGCCCGAAGGCGATCACGGTCAACTGCGTCGCCCCGGGCCGCGTCGCCACCCCGCGCCTCGATCACCTCTACCCCGGCGGCCCGACGCCCGAGTCACTCGACGCGATCGCGCTGCGGCGCTGGGGAACGCCGCGCGAGTTCGGCGACGTCGTGTGCTTCCTCGCCTCCGACCGCGCGCGCTACGTCACAGGACAGACGATCGTCGTCGACGGGGGCCTTCAGCAGGCGCTGTTTTGAGAGGGGGCATCACTTCGTTCCGCCTCGGCATCGGCCTCGTCTTCGTGCTCGTCGTGATCTTGCTGATCCTCCAGAGGAAACCTGCCGGGTACTACCTCCTCGAGCCCGATATCGCGCACCCCGTCGCGCCGCTCGTCCACGTCGCCGGCGGCAAGCCGGCGAAAGGCGGCGGCGACCTCTACTTCGTCGATGTCCAGGAGGAGCAGCCAAGCAAGCTCCACGACGCTTTCCAGTGGCTCGACCCGTACCCCGCGCACTCATGGCGCGTGAAGCCCTCGACTCTCATCCCGCCGGGATCGACGGGCTCGGCCTTCGTCGCGGCGGAGCTCCGCGAGATGGCCACTTCGCAGCAGACCGCCGCCGCGGTCGCGCTCCGCTACCTCGGCTATCACGTCGGCATCGACCCGAACGGCGTGCTCGTGAACCAGATCATCCTCGGGACGGACGCCGCAGGGAAGCTGCAGCCGACCGACGTGATCGTCGCCGTGAACGGCAAACCGACACCACTGGTCAGCGATCTCCAGGCCGTCATGGCCAAGGTGAAACCGAAGCAAGCGGTGACGCTCCGAATCCTGCGCGGGAAGTCCACCGTCACCGAGCGAATCCGGACGGTCAACGACGGAGGTCGAGCGCTTATCGGTTTCACGCCGGCGCAGTCGGCGGATATCAAGCTCCCCCGTAAAGTTGCGATCGATTCCGGCAACATCGGCGGGCCGTCAGCCGGACTCGCGTTCACCCTCGAGGTGCTGCGCCGGCTCGGCCTGAACGTCACGCACGGCTACCGCGTCGCGGCGACCGGGACGATCGGGCTCGACGGCTCCGTGGGCCCGATCGGGGGCATCTCGCAGAAGACGTGGGGCGTCCGCGACGCGGGTGCGCAGGTCTTCCTCGTTCCGGCCGGTCAAAATGCGCGACGTGCCCTGAACCTCGCCGGCCCGAACCTCAAGGTCATCCCGGTCAGCTCGCTTACGCAGGCGTTGGCCGCGCTCGCGGCATTGCCCAAGTTGCCGCAGAAATAGGAAGGAAATTCGTCAGTTTTCGTGTTCGGCAACGGCCACGCGGCCGCCGGGCGGTCGTATTATCGCTAGTCGCCGCCAGCCCCCTGAGCGAACACATGAGCAAGCGTCCCACTCCCACCTGCCACGACTGTTACTTCGGCCGCGCCGGCCTTTGCGCGCTGGCCGGAGAAGCGATCTGTCCGACGTTCCGGGCCGTCTCGAGCAAGCTCGCGCCCCCGCCGCAGCCGCGGCTCGTACCGCGCACGCAGGCCGCCGCATAGACGCGCGTTAGAGTCGGAGGCGTGCGTTTCCTGCGCCGTCCGCACATCAACGAGAGCCGCCTGTTCTACGTCTGGCTCGTCCTTTTGGCGCTCCTGGTGGCCTACGCGGTCGCGTTCGTCCTCGAGAACGGAAACTCGGTCTCGGTGCGCTTCGTCTTCGGGACGACGCACGTCTCGCTGATCTGGGTGATTCTCCTCGCGCTCGCCGTCGGGCTCGTAGGCGGGCTGCTGCTCGCCGCGCTAGAGCGACGCAGGCGTCTCAGCTCGCACCAGCGACGCCAGCCGGGCGACACCGTCTGAGATCTCGTCCGGCGAGACGAAGCTGAACGCGAGCCGCAGCGAACGCTCGCCCTTCTTGCCGCCGGGGTAGAAGTCGCTTCCCTTCACGAAGCTCACGCCTGCCGTCTCTGCCTGCGACAGCAGCTCCGCGCTCGACGGGCCGGAGGGAAGGTCGACCCACACGAAGTAGCCGCCGTCGGGCCGTGTCCATGTCACGTCCTCGGGCATCTCCCGCTCGAGCGCTGCGAGCATCGCGTCGCGCCGGTCCCGCAGGAGCTCGTTCACGCGCTCGAGGTTCGGCTCGAAGCTGCCGCGGGTGCAGAACTCGAGCACCGTCGCCTGCGAGAGGTACGGCGGCGAGATGTACGTCGAGGTCGCGAGCGCCTCCAACTCGGCGGCGAGATCCGCCGGCAGGACGAACCAGCCGACGCGCAGACCGGGCGCGACCGTCTTCGAGAACGACGAGCAGTACGCCGTCGCCCCGCCCGAGAGGTCGAACACGCTCGGCAGCGCGTCGCCTTCGTAGCGGACGAGGCCGTACGGGTCGTCTTCGAGCACGAGCAGGCCACGCTCCGCAGCGAGCTCGGCGAGTCGGCGGCGGCGCCCCTGCGACATCGTCCGCCCGCTCGGGTTCTGGAACGTCGGGATCGTGTAGAGGAACGCGAACTCGCCGTCCGGCAGCTCGTCGGGGACAAGCCCCTCGTCGTCCATCGGGACGGTCACGACGTCGGCGCCAAGCCGCGCGAGGATCTTCAGCGGCCGGTCGTACGTCGGCGCCTCGACGAGCACGCGTGTGCCGGGCTTCACGAGGTGCTCGGCGAGGAAGACAAAGCCCTGGAGCGAGCCGCTCGTGATGAGGATCCGCGACGGCTCGACGCCGTGGCGCGCGGCGAGCTCCTCCCGCAGGGGCCCGTAGCCGCCGCCGGGGCCGTAGGAGAGGATCGTCCGGCCGTCGCGCTCGAGCGCGGCGCGCGCGCAGTCGGCGAGCTCGTCGACCGCGAGACACTCGGGTGCCGGCACGCCGCGAGCGAACGAGATCACTTCAGGCGCGCCGCGACCATCTGCGCGACTTCGGTCGGCGTCGTGCCGACCTCGATGCCGCGCGCCTCGAGCGCTTCCTTCTTTCCAGCGGCCGTGCCCGAGGAGCCGGAGATGATCGCGCCGGCGTGGCCCATCGTCTTGCCGGGCGGCGCGGAGAACCCGGCGATGTACGCCAGCACCGGCTTGGTGACGTGCTCGGCGACGAACGCCGCGGCCTTCTCCTCTTCGTCTCCCCCGATCTCGCCCACGAGCACGATGAGTTCCGTCTGCGGATCGGCCTCGAACTTCGCGACGACGTCGATGAACGAGGAGCCGACGACGGGATCGCCGCCGATGCCGACGATCGTCGAGTTGCCGAGGCCGAGCTGCGTCAGCTCGTGGCCGATCTGGTACGTGAGCGTGCCCGAGCGCGAGACGAGGCCGACGCTTCCCGGGGTGAAGATCTCGGCGGGGATGATCCCCGCGTTCGCCTTGCCCGGCGAGAGGACGCCCGGGCAGTTCGGGCCGATCATCGTCACGTCCTTCGACCTGAAGTACGTGTACGCGCGGAGCATGTCGTGGGCCGGGATGTGCTCGGTGATGCAGATCACGGTGCCGATCCCCGCGTCAACCGCCTCGTAGATCGAATCGACCGCGAAGCGGGCCGGGACGAAGATCAGAGAGGTGTTCGCGCCGGCCTTGGCGACAGCGTCGGCCATCGTGTCGAAGACGGGCACGCCCTCGACGTCCTGGCCGCCTTTGCCCGGCGTGACACCGGCGACGAGGTTCGTCCCGTACGCCTTGTTGCGGAGGCCGTGGAAGCGGCCCTCCGAGCCGGTAAGGCCCGCGACGACGAGGCGCGTGTCGTTGTCGACGATGATCGCCACTAGCTCTTCACGCCTTTCAGGATCACGGTCGGGAGGTCGAGGCGTCCGTCGCGGACACGGTCGGCGAGGAGCTCGGCGACGCGCACGCGATCCTCGTCCGGCGTCTCGGTGCGGTCGAGCCAGTCCGCAAAGTCGGTGTCGCGCACCATCGTCGTCTCGTCGGCAATCTCGAGGCCAGCGGCCGCACAAAACTCGTGCCACTCGGCGACGGAGTAGTTGCGGACGTGGCTCGGGTCGCGGAGCCGGTCGGCCTCCTCCGCGCCCTCGCTCGTAAACGTGTTGTCTTCAATCACGACTCGATCGCGCGCGACGCGGGCCATCTCCTTGACCGCCGCTAGCGCATCGGGGAAGTGATGCGCAGCGATGCGGCACGCGACGACGTCGAAGCTCGAGTCGGCGAACGGGAGATGATCGGCGGGCGCGACGACATCCGGCTGCATGCCCGGCGCGGCGTCGACGGTCACGACCTCGGCGCCGGCCTCGCGCAGCCGCCGCGCGACATGGCCGCCGCCGGTCGCGACGTCGAGGACGGTCACTCCCGCTCCCGGCTCGCACCACTCGACGACGAGATCGAGATCGTCCCCCGACGCATGCGTCTGGCTCGCGCGGTACGACTCGGCGCGCTCGTTCCAGATGTCCGTCATTTCGCCAGCTCCACCGCGCGCCGCGCTCCGTCGAGCATCGTCGCCTCGGGATGGATGTTCTCGCGGCCCGCATCGGCGAGGATCTGGCGACCCTCGACGGCGTTCGTCCCGTCGAGCCGCACGACAATCGGATACGTCATGCCGAGCCGGTCGAGCGCCTCGAGGATCCCGCGCGCGACCTCGTCGCAGCGCGTGATGCCGCCGAAGATGTTGAAGAAGATGGACTTCACCTGCGGGTCGCGGGTGATCACCTCGAGCGCGTCGACAACGCCTTCCGCGCTGCCGCCGCCGCCGAGGTCGCAGAAGTTCGCGGGCCGGCCGCCGACGTGCGCGACAACGTCCACCGTGGACATGCCGAGCCCCGCGCCGTTCGCGAGCACGCCGACGTCACCGTCGAGCTTCACGTACGTCACGTGCTTCTCCCGCGCGAACGTCTCGATCGGATCGGCGGCACTCGTGTCGCGCCACTCCGCGATGTCGGGATGGCGGGCGAGCGCGCTGTCGTCCACCGTGAACTTCGAGTCGAGCGCCTTGACCTCGCCGTCGGGCGTGACGATGAGCGGGTTGATCTCGCAGAGCATCGCGTCGAACTCGACGAACGCGGTGTAGAGCTTCTCGACGATCGCCGCGATCTGCTTCTGCTCGGAGGGATCCTCGACCTTGCCGCCGTAGACGAGCCGCCGCCCAATCCACGGCTGGAAGCCCTCGAGCGGATCGACGTGGAGCCGGACGAGCGCGTCGGGGTTCTCCTCGGCGACCTGCTCGATCTCGACGCCGCCCTGCGTCGTGAACATGAAGAGCGGCTTCTTCACGCCGCGGTCGAACGTGACCGAGAGGTAGTACTCCTTCGCGATGTCGGAGGCCTTCTCGATCCAGAGCTTGTGGACAATGTGGCCGTTGATGTCGAGGCCGAGGATGTCGCGCGCCTTTGCCTCGGCGTCGGCGGGGTCGTCGGCGAGCTTGACGCCGCCGGCCTTGCCGCGCCCGCCGGTCAGCACCTGAGCCTTGACGACGACGGGGCCGCCGATCTCCTCGGCCGCCTTGCGCGCCTCCTCGGGAGTCGTCGCGAGGCGCCCCTCCGAGACGGGGATCCCGACCCGGTTGAAGAGCTCCTTGCCCTGGTACTCGTAGAGATCCACCGGCGCCGGACACTAGCGGCGCGACGCCGGTGGACCGTGCAGTACCTCAGCCGACCGGGCGGACGTCTCCCGATTTGGCAGTTTCCAGCGCGACTGCCGGGCTCGGGTCATAGATCTCGATCTCGTAGTCCACGTTGGGGAAGGCGACGTACACGCTCTTCGGGTCCTTCGCGTTCACGTAGATGACGCTCCCATCCGGCCCGGCGAGCGTCTTGCCGTCGGCCTGCGTCTTCAGTACCGCGAAAGCTCCGGGAACGTAATACGTCCCGACGATGAGGTAATCCGTACTGTCGGCACCTGCCGGCACCCCTACCGGCAGATAGCGAACGAATTGGTAACCCATTAGGTGCGGCGCCCAGAACTCGTAGCGATCCCCGTCGCGCGGCCCGACCCAGTAGATGGACGCCTTCCGAGTCGGGGACATCGCCTGGATCTGGGATGGAGTCAGTAGGCACGGGCAATGCGGAATGACCACATAGCCATCGCGACCAGTTAAACCGGTGTGACCCGTCGGCCCCTCCAGACCAGTCGAGCCGCTCCGGCCCGTCGGACCCTGCGGGCCGGTAGGGCCGTATGGGCCAGTAACGCCGAGCGCGCCGGTTGCGCCGCATGGGATCGGACCGCACGGACCGGTAGGGCCGCCCGAACCGGTCGCGCCCGGTCGAGTTCCGTGGGCGACGAAAGCGATCGCGAGCGGCGTTCCCACGATGACCGCAGCCGCTGCAACTGCGAGCGCGAGCCGCCGCCGAGGCAAGCGCACCGGAAGCCGCCGTCCGGCCCGCCGCAGCACGTCTTCCCAATTCGCGCCGTCGTGCGAAGCGGCGCCAAACGTGCGCAGCCGCTCTTCCAGCCGCTCCATCTCGCTCACTGCACTGCCTCCTTGTCTCCAAGTTGCTCGAGGAGCTCGGCATGCGCCTGCGAGAGGGTGGCCGCGACGGTGCCCTCGCTGATGTCGAGCAGGGATGCGATCTCGGCGTACGGAAGATCCGCGAAGTACCGGAGGTAGACGACGAGCCGGCGCCGCGGAGCAAGCGCCCGCACGGCCTCGGCGAGCGCAGGATCGCGCTCGGCTCGCGGCACGGGCGCTGCCTCGACAAGCTCGTCGAGTGTCAGCTCCCGCCCGCCCTTCGTCCGTGTGCGTAGCGCCGTGCGAAACGCGATCTGCCAGACCCACGCCGCGAGGGAGCCCTCACCACGGTAGTCCTTCCGGTCGCGGAGCGCCTGGGCGAACGCCTCCTGCACGACGTCCCGCGCCGCTTCGTGGCCCGTCAGCGCCGCCACTCCGCCTCGATACGTCGCATAGCGGCTTCGGTACAGCTCCTCTATCGCTTCAACGGTCGCCGGCATCCCTACTCACATGGGAGCCTGGCGTGCGCGTTTCTTTAGTGCAAGAGCTCGTGATCGATCCAGTCGAGCGCCACAGCCAGCTGCCGCGCCTGGAAGTCGCGCACCGTCGGCGCGGTTTCGGGAGCCGGCAGTCCTGCGACCGCCGCGAAGAATCCGGCAATGAACGCCGCGAACTCCAGGCTCCGGGGAAGGAGCTCCCACGGCTGCGGCCCTCCTTCGAGCCTGAGGCTGCACGCCCAGCAGGCGAGGTCGAGCTCCGGAGCGCCGACCGAGAGCCAGTTCCAGTCGACGAGCACGGCGCGGCCGTCAACGGTGCAGAGGTTGTCGCTGCGCACGTCGAGGTGGACAAGCGCGTTGCCGTCGGCCGGGACCGCAACAGCCGCGGCGAGCAGCTCGGGGAGGTTGGCCTCGAGCCAGTCGCGCGAGCGGAGCCCGAGCGAGAGGAACGGCGCGGGATCCTCCTCGACCGCATGCCACCGGCCGAACTCGTTCACGAGCGTCGTCCGCACCGACTCTGTCCCCGGCGGCGGAGTGGCTGCACTCAGCTCAGACAGCGCGCGGCGCACCAGCTCAACGCGCTCCGGCGTCCAGGCTGTCCCCCAGTCGCCGTGGCTCAGATCCTCGATGACGAGCAGCGGCCGGACGCCGTCATCGTCGAACCCGATGAGCTCCGGAATGAACGAGCCGCGGAGTGAGGAGTAGACCTCGTGCTCGCGCCGAATCCAGCGCGCCATGTGCTCCGCGTCCGCCGCCTTGACGAAGACGCGGCGCCCGTCGTCGAGGTCGACCGTGTACCGCTCCGCGGTCGAGTAGCCGCCGGCGCGTGGAACCCATGCGACCGGCGACGCGCCGACGATCGCAGCCAGCCGCTCTCCGAGCCCGTTCACGTGCCCCGGCTGTACCGGATGCGCTATCCCTTGTTGCCGTTGGCCTTGACTACATAGAAGTTGCCGGATCCCTCACCGTTCGCCTGGCCGGCCTTCGAGTCGCCCGTGAACGTGTAGAGCGGGTGGCCGTTATAGGAGACCTGGAGCTTCGCGCCGCGCTTCGCCGTCCCGAGGAGCGACTTGTGGACGCCCATGCCGGCGACCGGCTTGCCCTTCGTCAGCAGCGGCGGCCACGCCGACGCGCACCCGCCGGTGCAATTGCTCTTGTTGTGGCCGTCAAGCGTGTAGAGGTAGAGCGTCCGGCCTGTGCTCGTCGCGAGCACTTTGCCGCGGCTCGTCGAATGGAGGGTGACTTTCGTACCCATCGTCAGCGCAGCCGCGAACGCGGCGCCGGACACCACGAACGTCACGACGATCGAGGCGATAACCGTTCTCTTCAGCATGTGACTACCTCCTAGTGGCGGCCTGGTTGCCGCTGGCCTTGACGGCGAACCATGCGCCGTCGGTTCCCTCACCGCTCGTCTGCCCAGCCTTCGTGTCCCCGCTGTAGCGGTAAAGCGGGTGGCCGTTGTACGTGACCTGGATCGCTCCGTTGGGGCGCGTCAGCGTCCCGAGGAGCGATTGCTTGACACTCATGTTGCCGGACAACGGCTTACCGAGTGTCTTCAGTGGCAGCCATGTCTGCGCGCACGGGCCGGTGCAGTGGGTCACCTTGTAGCCGTCGCCGGTGTTGAGGTAGAGGACCCGGCCTGTGCTCGTCGAGAGCACTTTGCCGAGGCTCGACGAATGGAGATAGACGATCGTGCCCATCCCCATCCCCCGTGTGGCCGCGAACGCCGCGCCGGACGCGACGAGCGCCACGACGATCGAGGCGGTGGCAATTCTCTTCAGCATGCAACTCCTCCTGCCGGTGTAACCAGACCTTACGCACTCGAGCGAGCGTCAGTTTGCTCCTGTCTAGACTCGAAAGCGATGGACGCAATCGTCGCCGAGAACCTCCACAAGCGCTACAAGGCCGTGCAGGCGCTCGACGGCGTCTCGTTCGCGGTGCGCGAGGGCGAGGTGTTCGGCCTGCTCGGCCCGAACGGCGCCGGCAAGTCGACGACCGTCCGCGTCCTGACGACGTTGACGAAGCCCGACTCCGGGCGCGCGCTCGTCGGCGGCGAGGACGTCTCAGCGCATCCGGATCGCGTTCGGGACAAGATCGGCTACGTCGCGCAAGATTCGGGCGTCGACTGGGACGCGACCGGACGCGAGAACCTCCTGTTGCAGGGGCGGATCCATCGCATGATGGGCAGCTCCCTCCACGCGCGCGTCGACGAGCTGCTCGAGCTCGTCGGCCTCGACGACGCTTCCGACCGTGTCGCCCGCACGTACTCCGGCGGGATGAAACGCCGTCTCGACATCGCGATCGGCCTGGTGCACAAGCCCCAGGTGCTCTTCCTCGACGAGCCGACGACCGGTCTCGACCCGGAAGCGCGTGCGGCGATGTGGGTCGAGGTCGAGCGTCTCGCCAGGGATCTGAACCTCACCATCCTTCTGACCACGCACTACCTCGAGGAGGCCGACCGCCTCGCCGAGCGGGTCGCGATCGTCAGCAAGGGGAAGATCGTCGTCGAGGGGACGCCGGAAGAGCTGAAGAGCGGGCTCGAGGGCGAGTCGGTGAGCGTCGAGCTGCACGAGGCGAACGGTCGCGTCGCGGACGCGGAACGCATCGTCTCCGGTATCGGCAGCGAGGTGAACGTGGACGGTCAGGTCGTTCGGACACGTGTGCCGAACGGCGCTCAGGCGATCCCCGTCATCCTCGGCGCGCTCGACGACGCCGGGATCCGGGTCGCGTCGGTGACGACCGCGCGCCCCTCGCTCGACGACGTCTACCTCCACTACACGGGCCGCGCCTTCGCGACCGAGGACGAAGCGGGTAGCTGATGCAGACCATCAGGCAGACAGGCTGGATGGTCGTGCGCCAGCTGCGGAACATCAGCCGGCAGCCGATCTGGGTCGTGATGATGGTCGTGCAGCCGATGATCTGGCTGATCCTCTACGGCCAGCTGTTCAAGAACGTCGGCGCGCAGGGCCACGCACCGTCGGCCGGGAGCTACATCCAGTTCTTGGCGCCGGGGATCATCTGCATGAACGCCTTCTTCGGCGGAATGTGGTCCGGGATGGGGATGATCACCGACCTCGACCGGAAAGTGGTCGATCGCTTCCTCGCGGCTCCGGCTTCGCGTCTTGCGATCGTCCTCTCACAGGTCGTGCGAGCCGGCATCACCGCGATGATCCAGACGCTCATCTTGCTGCTCGTCGGTCTTGCTCTCGGGGTTCGCGTGCACGGCGGGGCGCTCGGCTGGCTCGCCATCTTCACCGTTTCGTTCCTCCTCGCTGCCGCATTCGCCGGATTCTCGAACGGCCTCGCATTGATCTTCCGCCGGCCCGAGTCGATGATCGCCACCGCCAACATGGTCGGGCTGCCACTGATGTTCCTCTCCCCGATTCTCGTCGCTCCCTTTTTCATGCCGGGCTGGATCCAGTCGGTCTCCCGCGTCAACCCGGTGAGCTGGGGCGTGCACGCCGCCAGGAACGCCGTCAACTCGGGCAGCGCCTGGGGCGCGACCGGCGAGTACCTCGTGTTCCTGCTTGCAGCGATGGCCGCGACGTCGCTTTTCGCGACGTGGTGCTTCCGCGCGTACCAGCGCTCGATCTAGTCCGCGTCCCCGTCGGATGCGATGACGCAGATGACCTGGCCCGTCGTGACCGGCTGGCCCGGCTCGACCGAGAGCTGGGAGACGAGCCCCGGACGGTGCGCGTGCACCTCGTTCTCCATCTTCATCGCCTCGACAATGCAGATCACCTCGCCCGGCTCGACCTCCTCGCCCTCGGCGACGCTCACGGCGAGCACGGTGCCCTGCATCGGGGAGACGACCGCGTCCTGGCCCGCGGCGCCCGTGCCGGAGCCGCGCACGCGCTCGCGACGCCGCTCCGCCAGCGCCCGCCACCCGGGCTCGGGCTCCGTGAGACGCACCTCGAACCGCCGCCCGTCGACCTCGACCGTCCTGACCCGCTCCACTGTCCGAACCGGCCCTGTCCTACCGTGTGACAAGTTGTCACTTGGGATGGCGATGGCGGCGCCGCCGTTGAACTCCGTCGACTGCACTGCGAGCTCCTCCGACTCGACAACCCCGAGGCAGGTTTCGCCCGCGACGAAGCACGGATGCGAGAGCAGGGCTTTGTGGAAGCCGACCAGCGTCTCCGGCCCCTCGATCCAGAACTCGTCGAGCGCGCGCAGCATCCGCCGGCGGGCGTGCTCGCGGTCGACTCCGTGGACGATGAGCTTCGCGATCATCGGGTCGTACGACGCGGAGACCTCGTACCCGGCCGCGACGCCGGAGTCGACACGCACGCCCGGCCCCGCCGGCTCGCGGTAGCCCGTCACGAGCGCCGGCGCCGGCAGGAAGCCCTTGCTCGCATCCTCGGCGTTGATCCGGCACTCGATCGCGTGGCCGCGCAGCTCGACCTCATCCTGCGTCATCGAGAGCGGCTCGCCGAGCGCGACGCGAATCTGCTCACGCACGAGGTCGAGCCCCGTAACCATCTCCGTCACCGTGTGCTCGACCTGGATGCGCGTGTTCATCTCCATGAAGAAGTAGTCGCCGTCGCGCGTGAGGAGACCTTCGATCGTCCCGGCGGAGCGATACCCGCACGCCCGCGCCGCATCGACCCCGATCGAGCCGATCCGCGCGCGCAGCTCCTCGTCGACGGCCGGCGACGGCGTCTCCTCGATGAGCTTCTGATGGCGGCGCTGGATCGTGCAGTCGCGCTCGCCGAGGTGGATGACGTTGCCGTGCGCGTCGGCGAGCACCTGCACCTCGACGTGGCGCGGGTCGACGATGAGCTTCTCGACGTACACGTCCGGGTTCGCGAAATACGACTGGCCCTGGCGCTGCGCCGTCTCGAACGCCTTCTCCGCCTGCTCCGGCGAGTGCACCTCCTCCATCCCCTTGCCGCCGCCGCCCGCGGCCGCCTTGATGAGGAGCGGATAGCCGATCTCCTCGCCGAGCGCGAGCAGCTCCTCGACGGACGCGACAGGATCCGTCGTTCCAGGGATGATCGGGACGCCGGTCGCTTTCATCGCCGTCCGCGCCGCGGTCTTCGACCCCATCAGCTCGATAGCCGCCGGCGGCGGGCCGATCCAGACGAGGCCGGCATCCTCGACCGCCTGCGCGAAGCCCGCATTCTCGGCAAGGAAGCCGTAGCCGGGATGGATCGCCTGCGCGCCGCTCCGCGCCGCCGCGTCGAGGATCCGCTCGACGTGGAGATAGCTCTCCGCGGCCGGCGTCGGCCCGAGGAGGAACGACTCGTCGGCGTACGCGACGTGGAGAGCGCCGCGATCGCCCTCCGAGTAGACGGCGACTGCGCCGATCCCCATCTCCCGCAGCGTGCGGAAGACGCGGATCGCAATCTCACCCCGGTTGGCGACGAGAACTTTGTCGAACATGCCCGCACCGTATTCTCCTGGCGTAGTGACTGCCGCGGATCAACTGACCGTCGCGCGCGCCGCCTCGGTGCCGCTCGTCGTCCTCCTCTTCGCCTGGAACTTCGAGAACCACGCCTATTGGGCGACTACGGTCTTCTGCCTCGCGATGGCGACGGACTTTTTCGACGGGAGGCTCGCGCGGCGGCACGGGCGCACGTCTCCCCTCGGCTCGCTACTCGATCCGATCGCCGACAAGGTGCTCGTCCTCGGCGCACTCGTCATGCTCGTCGGGCTCGGCGTCGATCCCGCGTGGATGGTCGCCCTGATCGTCGTCCGGGAGGTGCTCATCACCGGACTGCGGCAGGCGGCGATCGAGCGCGGAGTCGTCCTCGCAGCACGCGATCTCGGGAAGCTCAAGACGTGGGCGCAGGCGCTCGCGGCGGCTGTCGGCGGTTTCGCGGCGGCCGGCGCGTGGAGCAACCGCGTCGCTTGGTGGACGCTCCTCATCGCGTTCGTCCTCACGTGGGTGTCGGGCCTCGACTACGCGCGCAGCGCGCCCCGGCTTTTCGCCGGCCGCACCCAGCCCGAGCAGTAGCGCCTCTTCCTACGCCGCTCTCGCGCTGCGCGAGTCGCACCACTCGTCGAAACGTGCCCAGGCGCGGAGGTACTCGCGGAACGCGTGCAGCCCCTCCTCCACCTCGGCACGTACGGCCCAATGGCAGTGGCCGCAATAGCCCTGTTCGTCGACCGCGGGCGCCTCGTTACAACGAATGCACTCCTCCCACATGCGGGGAAAACGGACTGCGCGCAGGCCGAGGTACGGGTGCGGCTTACGGATGCGGCTCGTCGTCGGTCCACGGAGATGGGCGTGAGCGCTCCTTCTCCCTCTCCTCTGCCTCGAGAGCCGCGGCGATCGCGGCACGCTCGGCGTCGTCCGGTACCGGGGTGATCTCGAGATTCACCGACTAGAGGCTAACGCCCGCGCCGCGAGGAGCCGATGAGAGAGTGTGCGGCAGAAACTCGCAACGCTCGCGGCGGCCGGGGCCTCCGCCGCCCTACTCGCGGCCGTCGCCACAGGCGCGACCGGGAGCTCGTCTTCCAACCCGCCCAACTGGGCGAAGAAGGAGATCAAGACCGTCGTGGCGCACGGGCTCATGGGCGCGAGCAGTGTCAGGACGTTCCAGCCGAACGCGGCCCTGACCGTCCAGGCGCTGACGGACCTCGCAAGCGGCCTCGGCCAGGAGCTCGGGCAGCCCGCCGGTTCTCCGCGGGCAGCGGGGCGCAACACGCCCCCGGCAAGCACCTCCACGACGGCAACGACGACGACCACCGGCACGACCACGGCCGGGGACGGCTCGGCCGGCGTGACGATGGCCACTCTCGACCGCAGGCTTGTCATCTCCCTTGGGCTTCTCCCCCAGGCGCGGCAGTTCACCAACGCCGTGACCGCCGCGGGGCTCACCGTGCCGAGGCGCTTCGGGACGGAGGTCGTCGCGCGGCTCCTCGGCCTGCGCCTCAACCACCCCGCTTCCGAGGACTACCTCGAGCTGCGCCCGCAGGACACCGCGACCCGCGCCGAAGCCGCGTACTCGGCGGCGCAGATCCTCAGCTTCGGCCTCCTCGCCAACAGCTGGCAGGTCGCAGAGGTCAAGCAGCTCGCGGCCACGATCTCGCTCCCGACCCTCACTCCGTGGCAGAAGGAGATTCTCGACGTCGCGTTGTCGAAGATCGGCATGCCGTACATCTGGGGCGGGACGAGCGATGGAACGGAAACCGAGTTCGGCGTCACCTCGCGCGGCGGCTACGACTGCTCCGGCTTCGTGTGGCGCGTCTACAAGCTCCAGAGCTATCCCAACGAGGGCAATCTCGCCTCGATGATCCAGGGGCGGACGACGTACACGATGAGCGTCGAAGTGCCTCGCTCGAAGCGGATCGCCTATGCGAACCTCCAGCCCGCCGACGTCATCTTCTTCGGCGCCGACGGCCCGCACTCGACGGGCGGCGAGATCATCCACACGGGGATCTACATCGGCAACGGCTGGTTCGTCCACTCGTCCGACTATGGAGTCGCACTGGCGCAGCTCTCCGGTTGGTATCGCACAGAATTCGCTTGGGGGCGCAGGCCCCTCCGTGAAGCCGGCCTCGAGCGCTGAGCGGCAGATACCCACAAGGGGGAACCGCGGCTAGTTACCCCCTTCGGGTGATTCCTCGATCTCCCCTCTGCCAACACAATCCGTACCTACCTGGCGTCCTCGAACTAATCCCCTGGAGGCTCGAAAATGCAGGAGTTCAAGTCCCGGATCGTGGTTCTCGCTGTGGTCGCTGCTGCGGCAGTGGCATCAGTGCTCGGGAACTACGGCTGGATCAAGATCCACCACCTGTAGCAGCCAGCTACGACCTCTGAGGGGAGGGTGTGGTTCTGTTTTCGGCTCACAAATCCCGGCATCCGTGCCGTGAGGGAGCGCGGTGAAAGTAGCCGCTGAGCTTCCTCGGAAAGTTCTCTTCGTGGTGACCCCCGTCCTCGCGGCGGGGGTCTTCACGATTTGTTGGGCCGCCTATCGCTACGCCGGCCAGACACACACGGCCCGCAGCGTCGCGGAGCTCGTCGCGTTGCTCGTAGCGATCGCGCTCGCCGAGCGCTTCCCGGTTCCCGTCGAGGGAATGGGAGCCGGTGGCGTCACCGTCGGCTTCGTCTTCTCGGTCGCCGCGATCGTCCTCCTCGGCTGGCCGGCGGCGGTGCTCGTCGTCGTCGTCGGGCCGACCGTGATGCACTTGATCGGCGGGCGCCCGCCCGTGCGGGTCGCGTACAACAGCTCGATGTTTGCGCTGTCGGCGCTCGCCGCCGGCGCCGTCATCGGCCTGATTCACGGCAGCTCGGCCGCGCTCGTCGTCGCGCGCGTGCTCGCCGCGGCGTTCATCTACTACTGGATCGTCAACCTCGCGCTGATCAGCGCCGTGCTCGCGGCGTCCTCCGGCAAGAAGTACTTCCAGGTCGCGAAGGAGAACCTCGTCCAGACGACCCCGCCGTTCGCGCTCATGGTCTCCGCAGCGCTGATCCTCTGCATCCTCTGGCAGCGGACACCGCTTCTCTCTCTCGCCCTCGCCGGGCCGCTCCTCGCGATCGGGCTCTACCAGCGGTCGACGTTCCAGGCGATGCAGGCGATGCGCCTCGCGCTCACCGATCCACTCACGGGCCTCGGGAACCACCGCGGCTTCCACGAGCGCCTGCAGCGCGAGCTCGACGCGGCTGAGCACGCGAGCACCTCGGTCGCGCTTTGCCTCTTCGACCTCGACGACCTCAAGAAGATCAACGACCGGCACGGCCATCCGATGGGCGACGCGGTGCTCGGCCAGGTCGCGTCACGGCTGCGCCAGGGCGGCGAGGCATTCCGGCTCGGAGGCGACGAGTTCGCCGTCCTTCTGCCGGGACTCGCCGAGCGGGAGGCGAGCGCGGTGGCGCGGTCGATCGTCGAGCGCATCGCGGCATTGCGAATCGAGGGGATCGACGAAGTGACCGTCAGCGGCGGCGTCGCGACCTTCCCGACGCATGGAGCCGCGCGCGACGAGCTGATCCGGCTCGCAGACAGCGCGCTCTACTGGGCGAAGGAGGACGGCAAGAACCGCGTGCGCGCGTACGCCGCTGAGTCCTTCCTCCGCGCCAACCTCGAGCAGCTCGCCGACAGCCCCGACCGCGCGGCCCGCTACCGCGCAGCCGAGAGCCTCGCGCAGACGGTCGACGCGCGCGATGCCTACAACGGCCGCCACTCGCAGCGCGTCGGCGAGTACGCCGCCCGGATCGCCCGCCGGCTCGGTGCCGACGAGCCGACGATCGAGCTCATCCGGCTCGGCGGGAACCTCCACGATCTCGGCAAGCTCGCGATCCCCGAGGAGCTGCTTCGCAAGCCCACCGCGCTCAGCGACGGCGAGAGGCTCGTGCTCGAGCGCCACCCGCAGATCGGCTACCGGATGCTCGAGAGCCTCGGCGTCGATGCAGTGGCGGAGTGCGTCCTCCATCACCACGAGCGGTGGGACGGCACGGGCTATCCCAACAAGCTCACCGGCGAGCAGATCCCTCTCGCGGCGCGGATCGTGTTCGTCGCCGACGCCTACGACGCAATGACCGCGGCGCACGGCCCGGTACGCGGGCACGGCCTGCCGCGCACCGAGGAGGAGGCGCTCGCGGAGCTCGAGCGCTGCGCCGGCACACAGTTCGATCCGCGCGTCGTCGAGGCGTTCGCGAAGGAGCTGCGCTCCGGGCGCCACGCCGACGCCGCGGTCGCGTAGCGCGTCTCGGAACCGCTGCGTCCTTAGCTTGACGCCCATCATAGTGCCATTCATAATGGCACTATGATCGCGCCGCCGAGACCGCCCGCAGATCCCGAGGCGCTCATCCCCGAAGCGCGAGAGCGGCAGCGGCGAAGGCAGCTGATCGTCGCCGCCGCCGTCGTCGTCACGGCGGGACTCGGGCTCGCGGTATACGCGGTCGTCGGCGGACTCGGACAGAACGAGACCACTGACGGCTCCCCACGTGCGGGCGTGCCGTCATGCCGCTCGTCACGGCTGTCGGGGTCCTTCACGCCCGGCGGCGGTGCTGGAACGATCCTAGGCGCGATGCTGATCCGCAACACGGGTCGCACTGCCTGCGCGCTTCCGGTCACGCAGCCGGCGGTCCACGTCACGTTCCGAAACAAGCCCCTGACTACGACGGAGAAGCCCTGGCCCGCGGCAGAGAGTTTCGGCCGCTCCGCACGCGTCCTCGCCCCCGGAGCTGCGGCATACCTGGAAATCGGGTGGAGCGACGCCTGTCAGCGTCTCACCACGTCGGCGCCGCAGGGCGGAGACGCAGGGTTCGTCGTTCGCTTCGCGGATGGTCTCCGCCTCGCCGTCCCGGAGACGCCGCCGGACCGCTCCGTCGTGGTTCCCGGCTGCAACGGTGCGGCGATGCAGCCGACGCCGTCGCTCTTCGTCAGCGCACCCTTGCGCGCTTAGAGCGGGATGTTGCCGTGCTTGCGGCGGGGGCGCGGCTCGGCCTTGGTCCGCGCAGTCTCGAGCGCGTCGATCAAGACCGGGCGCGTCCGGCGCGGTTCGATGACGTCATCGACGTAGCCACGCTCGGCTGCGCTGTACGGGTTCGCGAAGCGTTCCTTGTACTCAGCGATGAGCTCGGGCCGCTCTTCCGTGGGGCGGTCGCGGTAAATGATGTTGACCGCTCCCTCCGGCCCCATCACGGCGACCTCTGCGGTCGGCCACGCGAAGTTGAAGTCGGCGCGAATGTGCTTCGAGCTCATGACGTCGTACGCGCCGCCGTACGCCTTGCGCGTGATCACCGTGAGCTTCGGAACGGTCGCCTCGCAGTACGCGTAGAGGAGCTTTGCGCCGTGGCGGATGATCCCGCCCCACTCCTGCGACGTGCCCGGCAGGAAGCCGGGCACGTCGACGAACGTCACGAGGGGGATGTTGAACGCATCGCACGTCCGCACGAACCGCGCCGCCTTGTTCGAGGCGTCGATGTCGAGGACGCCGGCAAGCGAGCGCGGCTGGTTGCCGACGATGCCGACCGCATACCCGCCGAGCCGCGCGAACCCGCAGACAATGTTCTCCGCCCAGCGTTCGCTCACCTCGAGGAAGTCCCCGTCGTCGACGACACGGCGGATCACGTCGTGCATGTCGTACGGCTTGTTCGGGTTGTCGGGGATGAGCGTGTCGAGCTCCGCGTCCATCCGGTCGACCGGGTCGGTCGGCGCGTTCCACTCCGGCGGCTCGGCGTTCGACTGCGGCAGGAAGCTCAAGAGGAGACGGGCGTCCTCGAGGCACGACTCCTCGTCCGGCGCCGTGAACTGCGCGACCCCGGACTTCGCCGCGTGCGTCGCCGCGCCGCCGAGCTCCTCGAACGTGACCTCCTCGCCGGTCACGGTCTTCACGACGTCGGGGCCGGTGATGAACATGTACGACGAGCCCTCGACCATGAAGATGAAGTCGGTCATCGCCGGCGAGTAGACGGCGCCGCCGGCGCACGGGCCCATCACGAGCGAGATCTGCGGCACGACACCTGACGCCTGGACATTCCGCCAGAAAATCTCCGCGTAGCCCGCGAGCGAGACCACGCCTTCCTGGATGCGCGCGCCGCCCGAATCGTTGATTCCAATCACAGGGCAGCCGTACTTCAGAGCCATGTCCATGACCTTGCAGATCTTCTCCGCGAAGACCTCGCTCAGAGAGCCGCCGAAGACGGTGAAGTCCTGCGAGAAGACGAAGACCTTGCGGCCGAAGACAGTGCCGTAGCCGGTGACGACCGCGTCGCCGTACGGCCGCTTCTCGCGCATCCCGAACTCGACCTCGCGATGGCGGACGAAGCGGTCCAGCTCGACGAACGAGCCGGGGTCGCACAGCTTCTCGGCGCGCTCTCGTGCGAGGAGGCGACCCTCCTCGCGACGCTTCGCGACGGCCTTCTCGCTTCCGGCGTGGAGCGCCTGTCCGCGCAGCTCGTCGAGCCACTCGAGCTTGCCCGCCGTCGTGTCGTGCGTCTCGGCCACAGCTCTGGAGCCTAACGTTCGCGAATCGTGAGACATCGGTTACCTCCCGCATTGCGGTTGCGGGCATTCGCGCTGCTCTGGACGTCGATGATCGCGAACGGGTTCGCCACGCAGATGATCGTCGTCGCGATCGGCTGGCAGGTCTACTCGATCCGGCACCGCCCGCTCGACCTCGGCCTCGTCGGGCTGGCGGAGTTCCTACCGCTGCCATTCCTTGCCCTGCCGGCCGGTCAGCTTGCCGACCGGATCTCCCGGCGGACCGTCGCGGCGGTCGCCGGCGGGTTGATGGTGCTGATCGCAGGAGTGCTTCTCGCCCTCACCGCGAGCGGCGAGACTGACCGCCTCTGGCCGTTCCTCCTCGTTGGACTCCTGACCGGGATCACCTCGGCGATCGGCAACCCGGCGTCGCGGGCGCTGACCCCGGAGCTCGTGCCGATGGAGCTGCTGCAGAGCGCGATCGCCCTGCGCAGCGTCGCCGGCCAGCTCGGCGTCGTGGTCGGGCCCGCCGTCGGCGGCCTGATCTTCGCAGCGTCACCGAGCGCCGTCTACGCGATCGCAGGCGCGCTGCTCAGCGTCGCGCTCGTCGCGACGCTCGGCCTGCCGAAGAAGGTGCTGCGCCGCGAGGTGGCGGAGCCGATCGGGCGCGAGCAGCTGCTGGCCGGGATCCACTTCATCCGGAACACCAAGGTAGTGCTCGGCGCGATCGCGCTCGACCTCGTCGCCGTCCTCTTCGGCGACCCGATCGCTCTCGCGCCGGTGTTCGCAAAGACGATTCTCCACGAGGGGCCGTTCGTCCTCGGCTGCCTCCGCGCCGCGCCGTCCGTCGGCGCGCTGATCGGGGCCGTCATCCTCGCGCGGCGCCCGCTCGCGTTCCGCGCCGGCCGGACGCTCCTCTCGGTCGTTGCGATCTTCGGCGTCGCCGCGATCGTCTTCGGGCTGTCGGAGTCGCTGCCGCTCTCTCTCGGGGCGCTCGCGGTCATGGGCTTCGTGGACATGATCAGCATGAACATCCGCGCGACCGCCGTGGCGGTCATGACGCCGCGCGCGCTGCAGGGGCGTGTCGGCTCGGTCGAGATGGTCTTCATCAGCGCCTCGAACGAGATCGGCGCCTTCGAGTCGGGCGCCATGGCGGCGCTGATCGGCACGGTGCGCGCGGTCGTGCTCGGCGGCGCGCTGATGGTGGGCTTCGCCGCTTCGTGGCCGCGGCTCTTCCCGGCGCTCACGAAAATGGGAAGACTCGACGAGCTGCAGCCGGAGCCGGTGTAGGGTCGCTCGCATGTCCGAGCCGCTCGATCGCTCCACGATTTGGCCGTACGACAAGCACGGCGAGGTCGGCCGTCTCTACTACCAGCGCGCCGGTAGCCCCACCGTCGAAGCAGCCGAGGAGGCGCTGGGCAAGCTCGACGGTGGCACCGCGCTTCTCTTCCCGTCGGGCGCCGGGGCGACGACGACAGTCGTGCTCGCTCTCCTCCGTCCCGGCGACACGATCGCCCTCGCCGAAGGCGCGTACTACGGAACGGGCGCCACGTTCGCGATGCTCGGGAACTGGGGGCTCCGCGTAGTCGAGTTCGACCAGACCGGAGCTCCACCCGAGAACGCCGACCTCATATGGCTCGAGGCGCCGTCGAACCCATTCCTGACGATGCCCGACCTCGAGGCGGCGGCTGCGCATCCGGCTCCCGTCGTCGTCGACGCCACGGCGGCGACGCCGATCCACCTGCGACCGCTGGAGCACGGCGCGGACTTCGCGCTCCACAGCGCGACGAAGTACCTCGCGGGACACGATGACGCGCTCCTCGGAGCCGTCGTGTGTCGCGACAGTGCGGTGGCCGAGGAGATCCGCGCGTTCCGGACGCGGACAGGGATCGTCGCCGCGCCCGACCCCGCGTGGCTGCTTCTCCGCGGGCTCAAGACCCTCGAGCTCCGCGTGCGCCGGCAGTCGGAGAGCGCTACGCTCCTCGCGACGCGGCTGAGCGACCACTGGAGCGTGCAGCTCGTGCGCTATCCCGGCTTCGGTGGCCTCCTTTCCTTTGATGTCGACGACGCGGAGAAGGCGCGGCAGGTCGAGACATCGACGCGCGTGATCACGAACGCGACGTCGCTCGGCGGCGTCACGAGCCACATCGAGAGCCGCGCGCGCTGGGAGGGCGATCGCGTGCCGCCGGGCCTCTTGCGGCTCAGCGTCGGCGTCGAGGACCCGGAAGTCCTCTGGGCCGACCTCGAGCAGGCGCTCGGCTCGCCGTAGGTCCTGATTCGCTCCGCGGCGCGCGGGTACGAGAACCGCAATGCCTGAGCCGTTCCGAATCCTTGTCGCGGAGGACGACGAGTTAGCCACCGGGGTAATCGCCGAACTCCTCGAGCACGACGGCCGTTTCACCATTGCGGGGCGGGCTCCGAATGGGCTGGAGGCGATCAACCTCGCGAAGCGCTTGAAGCCCGACGCCGTCGTGATGGACATCGAGATGCCGGTGCTGGACGGAGTCGAGGCGACGCGCCAACTCCGAGAGCGCTGGCCGGATCTGCCGATCGTCGCGATCAGCGGCCACGACTACGAGGAGCGCGTGCTTGAGATCCGCGATGCCGGCGCGCTCGACTACGTCAGGAAGGCGCGGCTCGCGACCGAACTGCCACGCGTGCTCGCCGCCGCGGCAGAATCACGACGTGACAAGGCAACGCATTCTCGCCGTGGTGCGTGAGATCTGCCTCGGCCTGCCGGAGACGAGCGAACGGCTGTCGCACGGCGCGCCGACGTTCTTCATCCGCGAGAAGCGCTCCTTCGCGACCGTCTGGGACAGCCACCACGGCGACGCGCGCTTCGGGCTCATCTGCGCCGCCCCGGAGGGCCTGCAGGCGGCTCTCGTCGAAGCGGATCCCGAACGCTTCTACGTGCCGCCGTACGTCGGGCACCGCGGCTGGATCGGCGTTCGCATCGACCGCGGCTTCGACCGCGACGAGATCGCCGGATTGCTCGAGGACGCTTTCGCGGAGGTAGCGCCCGCGCGGCTACTGCCGCGGGACTAAGCCGGAGGTCGGACTCGAACCGACGGCCGCTCGCTTACAAGGCGAGTGCTCTACCAGCTGAGCTACTCCGGCGCGCGACGGCCAGCGTACCGGCCACCTAGAGAAGGACTTCGCGTTCCTTCTGGTGCGCGAGGATCTTTCGCTTCACCCGCTGGAGCGCATTGTCGATCGTCTTCGTATCGCAGCCGAGGTCGACGGCCATGTCCTCGTAGGACGAGCCTTCGAGATAGAGCTTCAGAGCGTCCGCCTCGAGCGGCGAAAGGCCCGTGCCGAGGCTGTCGACGAGGCTTCCGAGCTCCTCGGTAGAGATGACGACGATCGGCGGCTCCTGCACCGCCGGCCCGGGAAGCGCGTCGCCAAGCGAGCACTCCCCTTCGCCGTCCTGACCCGCGGGTGTGTGACTGAAAGAGATGTACGTGTTGAGCGGGGCGTGCTTGAAGCGCGTGGCGGTCTTGATCGCCGTGATGATCTGCCGCGTCACACAGAGCTCCGCGAAGCTTCGGAACGACGTCTCCTTGTCGGTGCGGAAGTCGCGCACCGCTTTGTACAAGCCGACGAGGCCTTCCTGGAGGAGGTCGTCGTTGTCGCCACCGGCGAGGAAGTACGAGCTCGCCTTGAGCCGGACAAACCCGGTGTAGCGGCGGATCAGGGCGTCCATCGCGACGTTGTCGCCGTTTCGCGCCTTGAGCACGAGCTGGAGATCCTCTAGCTCTCGTTGAGCTTTCTGCGGCGAATAGGCTCTCGCGGCGGCACGCGCTGACTGCGCACTCATTGGGCTCTCCCAGGGTCACCAGGGTGAAGTCTCACCCTGTGGTCGAGGGGAAGCTAGCAGCTGGTCCAACGAATTACAAGTCTTTTTGCTCTGGACCCAGCTTGCCGCTCATTTGCGGTGGACCGCTTACGTTTGCCCGCGACGCAGCCGTTCTAGTTTGCTCAGGGTCTCGGGGTCGAGCTTGTCGCGCAGGTCGCCCCGCACCGTGCTCGGTGTGGGCGGTGACGAGAGTTCCGCGAGGAAGGTCTGCGAGCCGAACTTCCGTACATCGATGCCCATCGTTGCGCGTACCTCGGAGTCGGAGGAGACGATCGCGACCTGCTCCCGGTCGCGATTCTCGGCGGCGAGGCGTTCGAGCAGCGTGTCGGCGTCCTTCGCCCACCGCACCGTGAGCGGACCGAGATGCTCGTCCGCCCCCTCGCCGTCGAAGACGAGGATGCCTCGCGCGCCCTGCGCTGCGACCCAGCTCGCGAGAAGGTCGCGCAGCTCCTCCGGCGACCCGAACCCGCCCGCGTGCAGGACATTGAACCCGTCGAAGAGATAGAGCGTCGGCTCAGCCATCGCGCTGCCTCCGCGCTTCGTACAGGAGCAGCGCAGCGGCGACGCTGACGTTGAGCGACTCGACCTGCCCGAGCTGCGGTATCGAGACCTCGATGTCGCAGGCGCGCCGCACGAGGGGCCGCAGGCCTTTCCCCTCCGCGCCGAGCGCGAAGGCGATGCCACCGGAAAGGTCGGCCTTCCACATCGGCGGCCCGGAACCGCCGACCGCGCCGGCAATCCAGACGTCGCCGCGTTTGATCTCGTTGAGATAGCGGGCGAGGTTCGTAACGACCGCGACGGGGACATGCTCTGTAGCGCCGGCGGAGGCGCGGCACACAGCTGGGGTCACATGGGCCGAGCCGTGCGCGGTTACGACCACTCCGCTGGCGCCTGCTCCCTCCGCGCTGCGCAGCACCGCGCCGAGGTTGCGGGGGTCTGAGACCTGGTCGAGACACGCGAGGAGCGGTGCTTCGCCGCCGGCGAGCTCGAACGCGTCGGCGTAGCGAAACGGCTCACACCACGCGACGACGCCCTGATGGTCGCGCGTGCCGGCAGCGTCGGAGAGGTCGCGCTCGAGCTTCGCCTGGACGCGTGGCTTCTCGACCTCGCGCAGCCACTCCTCGGAGCGCACCGCGTTCTCGCTCGCCCACAGCTCGAGCACCTCCCGCCGCCCGCGGAGCGCCTCGCGCACCGGACGACGCCCATACACGACGTCCCTGTTCACTTCGGAACGAGCTGGAAACCGCCGTCGACGTCGCGCACGTTCCAGCCTGCCGCCTCGATCTCGCCGCGCAGGCGATCTGCTTCGCCGAAATCCTTCGCATCGCGCGCGACCATGCGCTGCTCGGCGAGCGCGATGAGCTCTGCCGGCGCCTTCTGCTGCTCGGCGATCGACTCCAGGCCGAAGATCCCGAACGCGCGCCGGAGCAGTTCGTGGTCGCGCCAGCCGTGGAGGACGGCGAGCACCTCCGGCGTATTGAAGTCGTCCTCGAGCGCAGCCTCGAAGTCCGCCCAGTCGCCGACCGGCTCGCTCGGCGCGCGAAACACGTTGCGGAAGGTCTCGAGCTGCGCGCGCGCCTGCTCGAGCGTCTCGTCGGAGTAGTCGAGCGGCTTCCGCCAATGGCCGGTCATGAAGAAGAACAGGAGCGTCTCGCGACCCCACGTGTCGAGCGCGGTGGCGAGCGAGACGTCGTTGCCGATCGACTTGTGCATCTCGGTGCCGCGCATGCTGAGCATCCCGTTGTGCATCCAGATCCGCGCGAACTCGTGCCCGAGCGCACGCGACTGCGCGATCTCGTTCTCGTGGTGCGGGAACTTCAAGTCGAGACCGCCGCCGTGGATCGCGAAGCTCGTGCCGAGGTAGCGCTCCGACATCGCCGAGCACTCGATGTGCCAGCCCGGCCGCCCGCGCCCCCACGGCGAGTCCCAGGCGGTGTCCTCGCCCGGCTTGTTCGCCTTCCAGAGCGCGAAGTCACGCGGGTCGTCCTTGAGCGGATTCGGCTCCTGCTCCTCCATCGCGTCGAGCCGCTGCCGCGAGAGCCGGCCGTACTCGGCGAAGGACGCGACCCGGAAGTACACGTCGCCGCCGACCTCATAGGCGGAACCGCGCTCGATGAGCTGCTCGATCATCGCGATCTGCTCGGGAACGGTCTCGGCGGCCGTCGGCTCGACATCGGGACGGCCGAGCCCGAGCCGGTCGGTGTCCTCGATGTACCAGCGCGTTGCGTCCTCGGCGAGCTGGGCACTCCGGCCCGGCGCAGCGTCGTAGATCTTGTCGTTGATGTCCGTGATGTTCACGACCACCTTGGTCTCGTAGCCGCGGTGCTCGAGCCAGCGCTTGAGCCAGAGCGGGATGACGGAGACCGCCAGCGCGTTCCCGACGTGGATCCGCTGGTAGACGGTCGGTCCGCACCAGTAGATGCCGATCGGGCCTGGTGGAGGCGGCAGCTCCACGAGATCACCGGAGTACGTGTCGTAGACGCGCATCTCGTCTCAGCCTACGGTCCGGCGCAGGAGCTCGTCCGGCGGCAGCGCTGCGATCACCGCCGCGAGCTCGGGGCCGCGCTCCGCGCCGGTAAGCGCCAGGCGCAGCGCCTTCAGGTCGCCTCCGACCGCCTTCAGCTCCCGGACAACGGACTTCGGCTCGGTGCCCGCCTCGACGAGCTGGCGGAACCGCTCCAGCGTCTCGGGCGCGTCGACCTTCGCCGGCTGCGGCTCGAGGACGAGCGTTGCGTACTCGCGCGCCTCGACGAGGTCGCGCGCGCCGCGCAACACCGGCGCGACCGAGACGGGAACGCCGATGCGGGCCGCGAGCTCGTCGTCCGACAGTGCTCCGAGCGCCTCGATCGAGAGGCGGCGCAGGCGCGGCAGGTCGAGGCGCACGTCGTGCTTCGGCATGCCGAGCTCCTCGAGGTATGCGCGGACCGCCTCGGCCGGGAAGCCGTCTTCGCGCAGAGACGCAACTGTCGCGCCGGCGGCTCGCTTCGAGAGCTTGCGTCCGTCGTCGCCGAGGATCAGGCCGTGGTGGACGAACTCCGGCGGCGTCGCGCCGAGCGCCTCGAAGAGCCGTCGGTGCACGGCCTCGTTGGGCCGATGGTCGTTGCCGCGGACGATGTGCGTGATGCCGAAGTCGATGTCGTCGACGACGGTTGCGAGCTGGTACGTCGGCGAGCCGTCCTCGCGCAGGAGTGTTATGCCGTCGAAGCGGTCGCCGAGTGGCGCTCCGACCTCGCGGTGCCGATCGGCGCGCTCGCTCTGGCGCACAGGCCCGTCGTCCCAGGCGATCCCAAGCCACTCGAGGTCGGTGACGATCGCCTCCTCCCCGCCCGCAACGTTGCGGGCGGGGTCGGTGTCGTCGATGCGCAGAAGCATCCAGTCGCCGAGCCGCCGGTTCGCGACCGCGCTGAGTGCATTGCCGACATGAAGCGAGCCCGTCGGGCTCGGCGCGAAGCGGACTTTGACCGTCATCCAGCCGAGTGTACGATTCCGCTCGCGATGGAGTCCTGGCGCGCAAATGTTCTCCGCCAAAACGGCTAGTCCGCCGCTTCCCACACAAGCGTCGTAGGGAAGCGGCGGGACGCGACGCGTTCCGCCCCGACAAACGGAGGTGTACGTCGCGATGCCGATGCCACATCGCACTTATCAGCAGGTGATCAAGCGCCGACTCGTCGGCAAGGAAGGCTCCGAGCGGATCCGCGAGCTGCGCGAGATCCTCGGCGAGCTGCCCGGCTACAAGAACGGCCCGTACGCCGATTTGCGGAAGTGGGTCGAGAACGAGCTCGATGCGACCCGCACGCGGAAGCGCACCGTCCACCGCGATTCGATCGCGGTGCGGCGCGAAGGTGCGGCGCAGATCGCGCTGGTCGGGCCGCCGAACGCCGGCAAGTCCTCGCTCCTGCAGGCCCTCTCGGACATCCAGATCCGCACCGGCGACTACGCATTCACGACGACGCGTCCGGTCGCGGCGACGACCCGCATCGGAGGCGTTCTCGTCCAGCTCGTCGAGATCCCCGGGCTGATCGAGGGCGCGGCGGAGGATCGCGGCGGCGGCCGGGCGCTGCTCGGCGTGCTCCGCAACGCCGACGCCATCCTCTGGTGCCACGCGTGCGACCGGCCGGTGGAGGAGTTCGAGACGATCCGCGCGGAAGTCGCCGCAGCCGGAATCGAGCTCCCCGGTGTTGTTGCCGCCACGAAGTGCGACGAGGCGCCGCCGCCGGAGCATCCCGGGCTGCGCGTCGTCGGAGTCTCCGTCCTCGACGAGGCGAGCCTCGACCGGCTCCGTGACGAGCTGTGGGCGATGACCGGGCTCGTGCGTGTCCGGCTGCGTGACGGCGGCGATCCTGTCGCGCTCGCGCCACCGGCCTCCGTGCTCGACGTCGCCGACACGATCCACCACGCGCTTGCGGAGAAGTGCACCGGCGCGCGCGTCTGGGGCCCGTCGGCGCGGTTCGACGGCCAGCGCGTCGGGCCGCAGCACGAGCTGGCCGACGGCGATGCGGTCGAGATCCTGACTCGGTAGGTTCGTCCGCGTGGAAAAACTGCTCCTCGCCTGGTTCCGCGAGCACGGTCGTGACCTGCCGTGGCGGCGGACGCGCGACCCGTACGCGATCCTCGTCAGCGAGGTGATGGCGCAGCAGACGCAACTCGAGCGCGTCCTGCCGAGCTGGGAGCGGTGGATGGAGCGCTGGCCGACGGTCGAGTCGCTGGCGGCCGCGCCCGCGGCGGACGTGATCCGCGAGTGGCAGGGGCTCGGCTACAACCGCCGGGCGCTTGCGATCCATGAAGCGGCGAAGCAGATAGCTGCGCACGGCTGGCCCGACGACCTGACGGAATTGCCCGGCGTCGGCCGTTACACCGCCGATGCCCTGGCCTGCTTCGCGTTCGAGCGGGACGTCCTTCCCGTCGACGTAAACGTGCGGCGCGTTTCCGAGCGGACGGGCTACGTATTCTCGGCGGCGGCGGCGCAGGCGCTGATGGACCTCGGCAAGGCTGTCTGCCTCGCGAGGGTGCCGCGCTGCGGCGTCTGTCCGCTCGCCGATGCCTGCCCATCGCGCGGCATGCGCTTCGCGCCGGCGCGTAAGCAGGGACCGTACGAAGGCTCATTCCGCCAGCGCCGAGCCGAGGCGCTTCGCGTGGTGCTCGCCGGCGGGCAACCCGACGACGGCGAAGCCATCGAGGCGCTCGCGCGCGACGGCCTCGTCGACGTTCGGGACGGAGTCGCCGCGCTACCATCCTCGACGCCGTGATCGCCGACATCATCCTGCTTCTCACCCCGCTGTGGATCCTGCTCGGACTCGTGGCGGTGCTGGTCGCCCTCGGTGTGCTCGGGCGCGTCCAGAACGGGCGCTACCTGAAGCCGCTGGTCATGTTCGTCATGAAGGTGCCGCTCTTCAAGCGCTGGATCGAGCGTGGCTCGCGGGCGGCTATGGAGCGGTCGAATCCCGAGCTCGCAAGCGCCATGCGGAAGCTCGAGCCGCACCAGAAGCATCTCCACGACCCCGCTCGCGCGCAGAAGGCGATGTCGCAGCTCACGAAGCAGGAGCGGGCCGCGCTGCTCGAGATGCAGGACCAGCAGGGCAGCGTGCCGGAAGAGGCGACGAATCGTCAGATGCGGCGCGCCCTCGAGAAGCAACGCAAGCGAACCGGGTAGCGGCCGCAACTAAACGGCATGTCGGACCCAGACGTTGGGCTCGACGTACAGACCGCGCTCGTTCTTGAAATGCACCGGGACCAGCGCGCCGGGCACGACATAGTCGCCGTCGTCCGGGAAGGTCATGCCCGTCCATTCCTCCCACTCCGCGCGCGTGCCCGAGACCGTCATCGAGCGCGGGGCGCTGGCAAGCATCTCTCCGCCGAGCCGCTCGTGCGTTCGCAGCCACGGGTCGTATGGGAGTCCGTCGCCGCGCCGCCAGGCGGCGTAGCGCTGGATCGGGACGAGCGGATAGCGCTCCTTCCACGTCGGCCGCACCGGCGCAACGAGAAGGTCGAGGCCATGCCCGGCCGCCACGGACCCGAGCCGGCGGAGAATCGCCTCGGCAATGCCTTGGCCGCGGTATTCGGGAGCCAGGCCCGCAACGACGGCGCAGAGGGCGGTCGGCGGCCCCTCGACCCCGTCCGTCAGCGCCCAGTCGAGTCCTCGCGGCGACGGCGCGTCCTCGTCCCACGCGACGGGCACGCTGCACGCATAGCCGATCGCCCGGCGCGGTTGCGCCTCACGGTCCACGACCCAGATCTGGAAGTCGGGATAGACGTCGTAGAGCTTCGGCCAGAACGCCTCAACGGCGCCGTCGTGCGACATGAACTCCGGCCAGAGGTCGGGCAGCGTGCCGCGGAGGCGCGGGCGCTCGAGGTGGGTGACGAGTGCGAGCTTCATCGCCGCAGGAGCGCGACAGCCTGAGCGGCAAGACCCTCGCGCCGACCCACGAACCCGAGGCCGTCGGTCGTCGTCGCGCGCACGGCGACGAGATCCGGCGTGACGCTGAGTGCGCCGGCAAGACGCTCGCGCATCGCGTCGCGGTGGGGAGCTAGGCGCGGCTCTTCTCCGATCAGCACGACGTCGGCGTTCGCGAGCTCCCACCCTCCGGCGGCAACCTGCTCCCACGCGCGCGCGAGCAGGTCGACCGAGTCGGCGCCCGCCAGCGCCGGGTCGTCGGAGGAGAAGAGCGCGCCGATGTCCTCGAGGCCCGCCGCACCGAGGACCGCGTCCGTGAGCGCGTGGGCGAGCACATCGCCGTCCGAATGCCCGGCGAGCCCGCGCGGATGGTCGATGCGCACGCCGCCGAGCACGAGCGAAACGCCGTCGGAGAAGGCGTGCGCGTCGAAGCCGCTGCCGACGCGGTACTCGGTCACGGCAGGACATCCGGCAACTCGGTGAGCGACGAGATCGTCGTCACGCCTTCGGGCGACTCGACGTCGGCGTGCATGCCGCGGCGAATCCTGACGGCGCCCATCCCCGCCTCGAGCGCAGGCAAGACGTCCTTGTCCACGCGGTCGCCGACGTACACGATCTCGTCGGCCAGGACGCCCGCCTCCTCGACGACGTGAGCAAAGAATCCCGGGTCCGGCTTCTCGACGCCCCAGCGCTCTGACGAGCCGACGAAGTCGACGTGAGGACGGAGGAAATCCTCGTGCCACGCGTACATGTTGCCCGCGGCTCCGAGCCGAAGGCCGCGTGTCCGGAGGGCCGCGAGACAGTCGATCGCGTCGTCGTGTAAGTCCTGATCGGTGAACGGGATCCCCTCGGTGCGCCCCTCCGCCTCCCAGCGCGCGTACGTCCGCCACTCGTCGACGAGTGTCTCGCCCACGTCGAAGACAACGGTCGTCACAGCCATGATGCAATCCTGTCGAGGTCGGCGGCCGTCGTCACCTTGAGCAGCCGCGGATCGCCTTCAACCACCCTCACCCGACCGCCCGCCGCCTCGACGTGCCCGGCGCAGTCGGTCGCTTGTGACAAGTTGTCACTAAGTAGGGCGCGCCGGAAAACGTCGGCCGCGAAGGCCTGTGGTGTCTGGACAGCCCAGAGCCCGTCGCGAGAGACGGTCTCCTCCACTCCTCCGTCAGAGCCCACGCGCTTGAGCGTGTCGCCGACGGGCAGGCCGGGAACGGCACCGTCCCAACCTTCCGACAAGGGAGCGAGGACGCGCTCGACCACATCGTCGGTGACGAGCGGCCGCGCCGCGTCGTGGACGAGGATCACGAGCGCATGATCCGCAACTTCGGCGAGACCGGCACGGACGGAGTCGCTCCGCTCCTCGCCGCCCGCGACGGACGCGCGCACCTTTCCACAGCCCTCCTCCTCGGCGAGGAGAATCGCCGGCTCCTCCCAACCCGGCGGCGCGACGACGACGATCGCGTCGATCCACGGGCACGACTCGAGACGGCGGAGCGGCTCCGCGAGCAGCGGCTCGTCGCCGAGATTCGAAAACGCCTTGGGACGGTCCAGACCGAGACGTTCCCCACGCCCGGCCGCGACGAGGATCGCCCAGACCGACATGCGCGGGGCCCTGCCTAGGCCGTGGCGGCCGCGGCGGCCTTCTTCTTCGGCGCCGTCGCCTTCTTCCGCGGAAGCGGCCCGTCGGAGGCGAGAACCTCCTCGAGCCAATCGGCGCACGTGTCCTCGTCCATGTCCTTGGCGTACATCAGCTCGGAGGCGAGGATCTTCTTCGCCTTCACGAACATCTGCTTCTCGCCGGTGGACAGGCCCTTCTCGCGGTCGCGGAGGGCGAGGTTCCGAACGACCTCGGCAAGCTCGAGAATGTCGCCGGTCTTCATCTTGTCGCGGTTGTGCTTGAAGCGCCGGTTCCAGTTCTTCGGCATCTCGGTCGAGATGCCCGTGAGCGCCTTGAGTACCGGCGCGATCTCCTTGTCGCCGACGATGACTCGCCGCAGGCCGACCTTGTCGCAGTTCTCGGACGGGACCTGAACGGTCATGTCGTTATGGAGGATCTGGATCGTCAGATACTCGCGCTGCTCGCCAAGAACTTCGCGCTTTTCCTTCTTGACGACCGTCCCCGCACCATGGTGGGGATAGACCACCTTGTCGCCGACCTGATACAAGCCCGACCTCCCAGAGTCAGAAAAATGAGCTCTTCCGCCGCGAAAGCCGGCGCGCTTCCCGGCGCCAGCCTCGGAATCCGATGGTAGCAGAAACGGCCTGGCTAAGCCAAATCTGCGTTGTCTGAGCGGGGCGACTCAGGATCGAGCCCGGCTTTGACCGCAGCGCGGAGCGTTTCGGCGGCCTCGAGCTCGATCTTCTCCGAGGTTGGCGTCCCGACCGGTGCGACCACCGCGGTGAGACCGAGCTTCCTGCACTCATCGAGACGGCGCTCGGCCTGAGCGGCCGTACGAAGGCGGCCCGTGAGCCCGATCTCGCCGAAAGCGGCGCGCCCAGCCTTTACCGGAACCCTGCGCGCGGCGGATGCGATCGCGAGGGCTATTGCGAGGTCGGCGCCCGGCTCGTCGATGCGCACGCCTCCCGCGACGTTGACGAAGACGTCGGCCTGGCCGAGCGGGATGCCGGCGTGCCGGGACAGCACCGCGACGATCATCGCGAGGCGCTTCGGGTCGACGCCGGTCGCGACACGCCGCGGCACCGCGAGCTCGCTCTGCGCGACGAGCGCCTGAATCTCCAGGAGGATCGGCCGCGTTCCCTCGAGCGCGCACGCAACCGCGGCTCCGGGCTCGCCCGCGACCGTCTTGCCGAAGACCGCCGACGGATCGGGAACGCCGGAGAGCCCGGCGCCGGTCATCTCGAAGACGCCGAGCTCGTTCGTCGAGCCGAAGCGGTTCTTCACCGCGCGGAGAACGCGGTGCGCGTGGTAGCGGTCGCCCTCGAACTGGAGGACGCAGTCGACGAGGTGCTCGAGGACGCGCGGGCCTGCGACCGTCCCGTCCTTCGTCACGTGGCCGACGAGGATCGTCGCGATCCCGTACTCCTTCGCGACGCGCAGCATCCGCCCCGCCGACTCCCGGACCTGCGCGACGGAGCCTGGCGCCGAGCCGAGCTCGGTCGCGTGGAGCGTCTGGACGGAGTCGATGACGCAGACGTCGGGACGTTCGGCCCGCAGCGTCTCGCACACCGTCTCGAGCTCCGTCTCGGCGAGGATCTCGACCCGTTCTGCGCCGCCGAGCCGCTCGGCCCGCAGCTTCACCTGCGCAACCGACTCCTCGCCCGTAACGAGCAGTGCGCGCCGCTCGGTCGAAATGGCGGCGAGCGCGCTCAGCAGGAGCGTCGACTTGCCGACGCCGGGCTCGCCGCCGAGGAGTACGAGTGACCCTCGCACGAGCCCGCCGCCGAGCACGCGGTCGAGCTCGGGGACTCCGGTCGAGATACGCGCAGCCTCTTCGACCTGGACGTCGGCGAGTCGCAGGAGCGGCTTGGGAGGCACGGAGGCCGCCGAGACCTGCCCGACAACCTCCTCGACGAGCGTGCCGAACGCGTTGCAGCCCGGGCACTTCCCGAACCAGCGACCCGCGCAGTAGCCGCATTCCGTGCACGAGAACTGGACAGCAGGCTTCGCCTTGGCCATGGGAACAAGCGTACGGTCGCGCCCGGACGCGGTTGTGCCAGGTATGTGGAAAAACCGCAACGGGATTCGGTGCCCGCGCTGGTGCCGTCGCGGCGACCCGACGCAAGGCTGTGGGCATGACATCCACGCCAACATCGAAGGAGATGAGTCTCATGAAGAGGTTCTTCGAGATCGGTGGAGTCGTCGCAGGCGTTGTCCTCATCGCTTTCGGCGTCGCCGCCATCGTCCTCGGTCACAACGGCAAGAACACCGTCGCCTCCGAGCTCAAGATGCAGCAGATCGTCGGCACGCCCGACATGACCCCAACGGCCATCACGGCCGAGGCGAAGGGCGCAGGCCTCAACATCGCCGCGACCCCGATCCCAACCTGCACAGTGGCGAATCTGGCCATCACCAACGGCGACCGCGCGCGCTGCTTCGCGCAGTACATGCGGATTCACACGCTCGAGGCCACGCAGGGCGTCCCCTACTCCCAGATGCCGCGCTACGCGACGGCTGACGGCAAGGGAACGAACGACGCGACGAAGGCGCTTCAGCAGAACGGCCAGCCGGTCGACAACGCGGCCCGGAACATCTGGGTCACGGAGACAGCGCTGACCACCGCGCTCAACTCGTCCTACATGGCCGAGCAGATGGCGAACTTCGGCATGGTCGTCGGAGTGGCCCTCCTCCTCTCGGGCTTCGGATTCGTGATCCTCGCCCTCGGCGGGGCACTGGAGAACGGGCTCGCGTTCGCCAAGCGTCCCGTGAAGGAACCGCTCGCCGCTTAGCGACGAACGGCAGCGGGGAAAACGCGGAGGGCGGCCCAACGGCCGCCCTCTGCGTTACTCCTGTTCTCGCTACTCGTCTTCGCCGGCGGGCTCGTCGTCGGAGTCGGCGGTGGATGCCACCACCGGCTCTTCCGGCGGCATCACCTTCTCCGGCGTGACCTCGCCGGGGATGAGGGTGATCTCGACCTCGTCGCCCGGCTCTCCGTCCTCGTTCACCGTACGCGTGACGAGGATCGTCGAGCCCGGCTCGAGCTCGCGCCCGAGCACGAAGTCGGCGAGCGGATCCTCGATCTCACGCTGGATCGCGCGGCGCAGCGGCCGGGCGCCCATCGCGGGATCGTAGCCCTTGTCGACGAGAAGCTCCTTCGCCTCGTCGGTGAGCTCGATCGTGACCTCGTGCTGCGCCATCTGCTCGCGCAGGCGGAGGAGCTGGAGGTCGACGATGGAGAGGATCTCCTCTTTCGAGAGCTTGTGGAAGACGATGATCTCGTCGATCCGGTTGATCAGCTCGGGCCGGAAGACCTTCTTCAGCTCAGCCATGACGCGGCCCTTCATCTCGTCGTACGAGAGCCCCTGCTCGTCGCCCATGGTGAAGCCGAAGCCCTGGTTCTTCGAGATCTGCGCCGCGCCGAGGTTCGAGGTCATGATCACGATCGTGTTGCGGAAGTCGACGCGGCGCCCCTGGGAGTCGGTGAGCTTCCCCTCCTCGAGAATCTGCAGAAGGATGTTGAACACGTCGGGATGCGCCTTCTCGATCTCGTCGAGCAGCAGCACCGAGTACGGCTTGCGCCGCACGGCCTCGGTGAGCTGGCCGCCTTCGTCGTACCCGATATAGCCGGGCGGCGAGCCGACGAGCCGCGACACGGAGTGCTTCTCCATGTACTCCGACATGTCGACCTGGATCATCGCGTCCTCGTCGCCGAAGAGGAACTCGGCGAGCGTGCGCGCGAGCTCGGTCTTGCCGACGCCTGACGGGCCGAGGAAGATGAACGAGCCGGTCGGCCGCTTCGGATCCTTGATGCCGGCCCGTGCGCGGCGGATGGACTTGGCGACGGCGACGATCGCCTCCTCCTGCCCGACGACGCGCTTGTGGAGCTCTGCCTCCATGCGGACGAGCCGGGCCGACTCTGCCTCGGTCAGCTTGAAGACGGGGATGCCCGTCCACATCGAGACGATGTCGGCGATGTCCTCCTCGGTGACCTGCGGCTGCGCCTCCTGGTTCTCGGAGGTGCGCCACTGCTCCTCGAGCTCGCGCTTCTTCTGCGTGAGCTTCCGCTCCTTGTCGCGGAGGGAGGCGGCCTTCTCGAACTCCTGGTTCTCGATCGACGCTTCCTTGTCCTTGCGGACGCGCTCGATCTCGTCCTCGAGCTCGCGATAACGGGGTGGCGCAGACATTGACTTGATACGCAGCCGCGAGGCCGCCTCGTCGATGAGGTCGATCGCCTTGTCGGGGAGGTGCCGGTCCTGGATGTAACGGTCGGCGAGCTCGGCTGCGGCCTGGAGCGCCTCGTCGGTGATCGTGACGCGGTGATGCGCCTCGTAGCGGTCGCGAAGACCGCGGAGGATCTGGACCGAGTCGTCGACCGACGGCTCCTCGACGCGCACCTGCTGGAAGCGGCGCTCGAGAGCTGCGTCGCGCTCGAGGTACTTGCGGTACTCGTCGAGCGTCGTCGCGCCGATCGTCTGGAGCTCGCCGCGGGCGAGTGCCGGCTTGAGGATCGAGGCCGCATCGATCGCGCCCTCCGCCGCGCCTGCCCCAACAAGATTGTGGAGCTCGTCGATGAAGAGGACGATGTCGCCGCGCTGCTGGATCTCCTTCATGACCTTCTTCAGCCGCTCCTCGAACTCGCCGCGGTACTTCGAGCCGGCGACGAGGGCAGCGAGGTCGAGCGAGTAGATCTGCTTACCCTTGAGGATCTCGGGAACCTGGTTCGACGAGATCCGCTGCGCCAAGCCCTCGACGATGGCGGTCTTGCCGACGCCCGGCTCGCCGATGAGAACGGGATTGTTCTTCTGACGGCGCGCGAGGATCTGCATGATGCGCTCGATCTCCGTCTGGCGGCCGACGACCGGGTCGAGCTTGCCCTCCTGGGCCTGCTTCGTGAAGTTGCGGCCGAACTGGTCGAGGAGCTTCGAGGACTTCGACTTCTCGCCCGCCGGCCCGCCACCCGCACCCGCCTGGCGGCGGCCGGGGCCGGAAAGCATGCGGATGATCTCGTTGCGGATCTTCTCCGCGTCGGCGTCGAAGTCGAGCAGGATCCGCGCGGCGACGCCTTCGTTCTCGCGGACGAGGCCGAGCAGGATGTGCTCGGTGCCGATGTAGTTGTGGCCGAGGGAGAGCGCTTCGCGCAACGCGAGCTCGAGCACCTTCTTCGCGCGCGGCGTGAACGGGATCTGACCGGTCGTGACCTCATCGCCCTGTCCGACGATGCGCGCCACCTGAGCCCGCACTTCCTCCACCGTGATGTCGAGAGACTCGAGTACCCGCGCCGCGAGACCCTCCTCCTCGCGGAGCAGTCCGAGCAGGATGTGCTCGGTGCCGATGTAGTTGTGCTTCAGCGCCCTGGCTTCGTCCTGTGCGAGGACTACCACCTGGCGGGCCCGTTCAGTGAACCGTTCGAACAAGTCTCTCGACTCTCCTTCCTAGAACTACAACCGCAGTAGGCGGGTTCGAGTTGCGCTCATCGTAGCCCACCCCTTCGGCTGTAGAGAGTGACTCGAAAGGGGGTTATTCGCGGGTGCGGAGCGCCGGGAAGAGGATCACGTCGCGGCCGGCGCCCCTCCGCCGCCTGCGTCAGCAACCGCGACGCCTACTCCGGCGGCGTTGAGCCGGACCGGCGAAACGGTCTGCGCTCCCAGCTCCTAGATCAGGTACTTCACCCCAGCAACGATCAAGAGGACGAGCCCGACGACCCCGATCGCCATGGCCGGGGGCAGAAAAAGCCCATCGGCCCTATACCAGCCTCTTGACAGGGGGTCCGTGGGCAGATCCGAGGCGTCCTTGCGGAGCCCACGGTTCACAAGGAATTTCACGACAGCGACCGCCCCAAGCGCTGTGAAAACGAGGCCCGCCCTAAGAAGAAGTACCGAGGCCAGCACGGCGATCTGACCGGTCAGCCGCGTTCGCGCAGCGCCGGGAAGAGGATCACGTCGCGGATCGAGTCCCGGCCGAGCAGCACCATCGCGAGGCGGTCGATGCCCAGGCCGAGCCCTCCCGTGGGCGGCATGCCGTACGAGAGCGCCTCGACGTAGTCAGGATCTCCCTGCTCAGCCTCGACATTTCCGCCTGCTCCCTCGGCCGCCTGCATGGCGAAACGAGACGCCTGTTCTTCGGGGTCGTTCAGCTCCGTGAACGCGTTGCCAAGCTCCATCCCGCCGACGTAGAACTCGAATCGCTCGACAATCTGCGGGTCGTCGTCGCGCGTACGCGCGAACGGCGAGAGCTCGAGCGGGTAGTCGTAAAGGATCGTCGGCTCGACGAGGCGCGGCTCGATATACGCGGTCACCGCCTTGTCGACGAGCTGCGACCACGTCTTGTCCTGGGAGACGTCGACGTCGCGCTCCTCGAGCCGGCGCTTGAGGTCGTCGTAATCCTTCGTCCAGAGGTCGAGCCTCTGGAGCTCGTCGACGAGCCGGAGGCGCTTCCACGGCGCCTTGAGGTCGACCTCGTGCTCCTTGAACGTCACCTGCGTCGTGCCGAGCGTCGCGAGCGCGACGTGCTCGATGAGCGACTCCATGCGGCGCATCGTGTCCTCGTAGTCCGCGTACGCCTCGTACCACTCGACCATCGTGAACTCGGGATTGCGTTTGTAGCTCGCGCCCTCGTTGCGGAAGTCCTTGCCGATCTCGTAGACGCGCTCCAGCCCGCCGACGATGAGCCGCTTGAGGTAGAGCTCGGTCGCGATGCGGAGGTAGAGATCCTGGTCGCGCTCGTTGTGGTGCGTGACGAACGGCTCGGCGAACGCGCCGCCGTAGCGCGGCTGGAGGATCGGCGTCTCGACCTCGACGAAGCCCTCGCCGTCGAGATAGGCACGGATCGCGGTGACGATCTTCGCCCGGAGGACGAAGTCGGCCCGCACCTCGTCGTTCATGAGGAGGTCGAGATAACGCTTGCGGTGGCGCTGCTCGATGTCGGTAAGGCCGTGGAAGGTGTCCGGGAGCGAGGTGCGGATTGGCGCCAGGACTTCGAACGACTCGGCCTGCATTGACGGCTCACCGCGTTTCGTCTTCGTCGGGTGGCCCCCGACGCCGACGACGTCTCCCAGACTCACGTCGCCGAAGCGTGACGGTTGCGCGAGCACCTGGAGCTTCCCCGAGCGATCGACGACGTCGAGGAACATCAGCTCCTTACCGGCGACGCGCCGGCCCATGACCCGGCCGGCGATCCGGTGGTGGGTCTCGATATCGATCGCGCCCGGCTCGAGCTTGTCCGCAAGCGCGCGGACGTCCGCCGTGTTCGAGCGATTCCTGAAGTGCTTTGCGGCCACGGAGGCCGAGTCTACGCGGCCTTGATCTCCATGATCTTGAACTTCTTGGCGCCCTTGGGCGTCGGCGCCTCGACGACGTCGCCCTTCTTGCGGCCCATGATGGCCTTGCCGACGGGCGACTCGTTCGAAAGCTTCATCTCCGCCGGGTTCGCCTCGGCCGAGCCGACGATGTGGTACTCGAACTGCTTGTTCGTGCCCATGTCCTTCAGCTTTACCTTCGTCCCGACCGAGACCTCGCCCGAGCGCTGAGCAGCGGTGATCTCCTTCTTCGTGACGACGCGCGCGTTCGCCAGCCGCTCCTCGAGCACCGCGATGCGCGCCTCGAGGTGCGCTTGGTCGTTCTTCGCCGAGTCGTACTCGGCGTTCTCGGCGATGTCGCCGAACTCGCGCGCGATGCGGATCCGTTCCGCGACGTCGCGGCGCCCGGTGGTCGACAACTCTTCGATCTCCGCCTGGAGTTTCTTGTGGCCCTCCGGCGTAAGGATGACTTCCTTCAACGTGGCCTCCTGCCCTGGCACAGAAACAGCCGCTGGCGAAGCGCCCGGCGGCGGACGCGGATGGTACTCCCTCGCGCGGACAGTCGTCAAACAGGTGCCGGATACCATCGGCCGATGCCCGTGAAACTGAGGGAATCATGGTCGATCGGCGGGGTCGAGGTGCCGACGCGGATCGTGCTCGCGCCGATGGCCGGCGTCTCGATCCAGGCGTTCCGGCGCCAGGGACGCCGGTTCGGCGCCGGTCTCGTGTGCTCGGAGATGGTCTCCGCGGCCGGGATCGAGCACAAGAACGAGCGGACGTTCGGCTACTTGCGGGTCGCGCCGGACGAGCATCCGCTCGCGATCCAGATCTTCGGTGCGGAGCCCGACGCGATGGCCGAGGCCGCGCGCATGGTCGAGTCCGCCGGCGCCGACATCGTCGACATGAACTTCGGCTGCCCCGTCCGCAAGGTGACCAAGACGGGCGCGGGCGCGCATCTGATGGACGATCCAGAGCTCGCCGTGCGGGTCGTCTCCGCGGTCGCGGAAGCCGTCGACGTGCCCGTCACGGTGAAGATGCGGCGCGGCGTCGAGAACGGCTCACGCGCGTGCCTCGAGCTCGGACCGCGGCTCGTCGAGGCGGGAGCGGCGGCGCTGACGCTCCATCCCCGCAGTGCTGCCCAGATGTACACCGGCATGGCGGACCACTCGCTCACGGCCGAGCTCGTCGCGCGGGTTCCCGTGCCGGTGATCGCATCAGGGGACGTGACGACGCGCGAGGAGGCGATCGCGGTGCTCGAGCGCACGGGCGCGGCGGCGGCGATGGTCGCGCGTGGCGCGCAGGGAAACCCGTGGGCGCTGCGGGAGATGATCGAGGGAGAGGCGTTCGCGCCGACACGTGAGGAGGTCGCGGCCGAGCTGATCGTCTTCATCCGCGAGGCCGTGCGGGAGCTCGGCGAGCAGCGTGCGGTCGGCTTCCTCAAGAAGTTCTACGGCTGGTACCTCGGCCACGGCCGCTTCCCGAAGCCGTTCAAGCAGGAGCTCGTGATGCTGCCGACGACCGACGAGGTCGTGACGCGACTTTTCGCAGCGGCGCCCGGAGCGGCGGAGCTCGTGGCGCAACTCGAAGCAGAGCTGCCGGCCGCGGAGGACGACGTCGTCCTCGAGCTGCCGATCTCCGTCTACGGCGGCGGTTGAGCATGCCGCGGATGCACGCGGACGAGGTCGACAGCGACTCGTCCCTCGTGCAGCGCCTCGTTGCGGGCCAGTTCCCGGACTGGGCCGATCTGCCGATCGAACCGGTCTTCCCGCTCGGGACCGACAACGCGAACTATCGGCTTGGCGACGAGATGATCGTGCGGCTTCCGCGCCAACCGCACAAGGTCGACCCGCTCGAGCGCGAGCTCGAATGGCTTCCCGTTTTCGCGCCGTCCTTGCCGCTGGCGATCCCCGCGCCGCTCGGTCGTGGCGAGCTGGCGGAGGGCTTTCCGTTCCCGTGGGGCGTCTTCACGTGGGTCGATGGAGAGAACGTCGGCCTCGAGAGGGTCGCGGCGGAGACGGCCCGCGACGTCGCGGAAATGATCCTTGCGCTCCGGCGCCTCGACGCGACGAACGCGCCGCGGGGATTGCGGCACGGCTCGCTCCGCGAGCTCGACGACTGGGTGCGCGGCGGCGTCGCGAAGTTCAACGGCGCGCACGACGGCGACGGGCTGCTCGCCGCCTGGGAAGAAGTGGTCGACCTGCCGCCGTGGAACGGCCCGCCGACGTGGTGCCACTGCGACCTCGACCTCCGCAACGTCGTGTTCTCGGGCGGACGCCCGAGCGGCGTCCTCGACTGGGGCTGGGCCGGCGCCGGCGATCCCGCAAGCGACGCCGCCGTCGCCTGGAAGATTCTTCCCGCCGAGTCGCGTTCGGCGTTCTTCGCCGCGCTCGGAGCGGACGAGGCCGAGATCGAGCGCGCCCGCGGCTGGACGCTCATGCAATGCGCCGGCGCGCTCTCGTACTACACGCCGGAGAACAACCCGGCGCTCTACTTCGAAGCCGAGCGCTGGCTCGGCGAGCTGCTCGCCTCGAGCGCGTCGAGGTAGCCGTTCGTGATCCGCGTCTGGATCCGGCGCGCGAGCGGTCCGGCGGCGCGCGCGAGCGGGTCGACCGTCTTCGAGAACGAGACGATCCGCGCGACGACTTCTCCGCTGTCGGTCCGTTCGACACTCATCGCCACCTCGCCGCACTCGAGATGTCCGGGGAGCGTCCCGTAGGCGAGCGTGAACCACGAGTCGCTCTCGTCCGTGTAGACGACCCCGCATGGCAGGACCGACCAGAGCCCAAGCGTGCGCGCAATGAGAAGAACGGGCTTCCCGATCTCCGCCATCGCGCCGGTCGGATAGATCCGAACGCCGGCGCCGATGTGCCCCTGCCAGTGGCGCAGCGCGGCGACATACCGCTCGAAACGACCGTCAGCCGCGCCGAGAGACCGCTCGTAGCGATCGATGCGGTACCCGTCCGGCAGGTCGGCGGTTCGCGTCGCTCCGACCTCCGAGTAGGTGAACTCGGCCGCTAGCGCATCCTCGAGCGCGCGTCGCAGATGGGAGGCGGAGGGCGAGCGCAGCCGCAGCACGGCTACGAGCGGTTCCGCTCCCAGACAAGCCGCAGGCCCGCGAGCGTGAGGAACTCGTCGACCTTCGAGATCGTCCGCGAGTGCGGGGCGATGAGCTCCGCGAGGCCCCCCGTCGCGACGACCCGAGCGTCCGGTGCGCCGAGCTCCTCGCGGATCCGGTCGACGATCGAGTCGACCTGGCCGGCGAAGCCGTAGACGAGTCCCGACTGGAGCGCCTGCGTCGTGGTCTGCGAGATGACACGCTCGGGTGCGACGAACGGCACTTTCGGGAGACGGGCCGCGCGCGCGAACAGCGCGTCCATCGAGATCTCGATCCCCGGCGCGAGCACGCCGCCCGCGAATTCGCCCGCCACTGAGACGACGTCGAAGTTCGTCGACGTCCCGAAGTCGACGACGACACACGGCGTGCCGTACAGCTCGCGCGCCGCGACCGCGTTCGCGATCCGGTCAGGCCCGACCTCGCGCGGATCGTCGTAGCGGATCGGGACACCGGTCGAGACGCCCGGCCCGAGCACGAGCAGCTCGACCTTCCCCCACCGCTCCGCGAACGACTCGTACTCCGTGACGAGCTGCGGCACCGACGAGCAGAGCACCATCCCGTCGAGGCCGGGGAGGTCGACGAGCGCGCGGAGCGTCACCGCAAGCTCGTCCGCCGTCTGGGTCGGGTTCGTGCCGATCCGGTAGTGCTCGACGAGGCTGTCCCCGTCGAAGAGCCCGAGAACCGTCTGCGTGTTGCCGGCGTCTACCGCGAGCAGCATCGCGCGAGCGTACCGCCCGTTCCTGGGGCGCCGCTGGCAAGGGAGGCAAGCGCGCAGCGCGCAGCACAGTACGCGTGGTACGGACAAGCGCTGCGCGCGCTGCATCCCGCCGCCAGCGGCGTCAGCCGTCGGCGGAGCCCGGCTTCGCCGGGCGGTAGCCGGCGGCGGCCAGGGACGGGCGGGTTACTCGTCTTCGGCGCGGAAGGGCTCGCCGATCCGCTCGGCAAGGTCCTCGGCCGTGAGCGTCGGCTCGTCGCCCTCGCCGCGCAGTTCCTCGATCGTCACGTCGCCGGACGTGAAGACCTTCGTGCGCGGGATAATCCGCGTCGGCCGGTTCTTGTCCCAGACCCAGACGTCCTCGAGGTCGAGCTGGAAGAACGGGAGCGCGCCGGGCGCGGTCGGCGTCGCCTGCTGGACTTCGAGCTTGTTGCAGAGGTACGTCGCGTCCTGCGTGAGCACGCAGTAGCGGAAGAGGCCGAAGACGGCCTGGTACTCCCTCTTCAGCGCAAGTTCTAGCTCTGCTTCGTACTCGTCGAGATCGTCGAGATGCGACATCGCGGGTCAGTGTAGCCCTGCGATCCCGGGATCCAGCTCGCGGAGAGGTTCGAGGACGAACGCACGCTCATGAAGGCGCGGGTGCGGCACGGTGAGGCCCGGCTCGTCGATCTGCTCGTCCCCGTAGAGGAGAAGATCGAGGTCGAGCGTGCGCGGGCCGTGCTCGCCGGAGACGCGGACGCGGCCGAAGCGCTGCTCGGTCGCGAGAAGCCGATCGAGCAGCTCGCGGGCCGAGAGCGTCGTCTCGAGCTCGGCCGCGCCGTTGATGTACGGCGGTTGCAGGCCCACGCCGACGGGATCGGTCTCGCGGAGCGTCGACACGGCGACGACCTCGATCCCGTCCTCCTCGTTCAGCGTCGCGAGCGCGGCGCGGATCGTCGCCTCACGGTCGCCGAGGTTGCTTCCAAGCCCTATGTATGCAGGGGTTTTGACGCTTTCGCCAAGGTGGCTGCCACCGGTCACGGCTTTGTCACGGTCACGCCGACCGTGCCGTCGAAGCCCGCTGGCTTGACCTCGGGCTTTCGCACGCCGACGACGATGCGAACCGGCTGAAAGCGGCGCGCCAGTTCGTCGGCGACTGCAGTGGCAAGCGCCTCCAGGAGGGTGAACTGCCGTCCGTCGGACACCTCCTTGACGACGCGCGCGACCTCGACGTAATCGACCGCTTCCGTGAAGTCGTCGCCTGCACCGCGCTCTTCGACGTCGAGATCGACGTCGAAGAGGAAGTCCTGGCCGGCCGTCCGCTCGGCGTCGTGGACACCGTGATGCCCGAAGACGCGGAGATCGTGGACGTGGACGGTAATCACGCGATGGCGCCGGCAACGGTGAGCGCGTCGACTGTCGGCTTGACGTCGTGGACGCGGAGGATCGAGGCGCCGCGCTCGAACGCGACGACAGCGGCGCCAACGCTCGCGCCGAGAAGATCATCCGAGCCGGTCAGCTTCTTGAGCGAGCTCTTACGCGAGAAGCCGACGAGCACCGGCCGACCGATCGCGAGCACGACGTCAAGCCGCCGCACGAGCTCGACGTTGTGCGCGACGGTCTTGCCGAAGCCGATGCCCGGATCGAGGCAGATCCGCTCCTCCGGGATCCCGGCCGCGACCGCGAACTCGAGCCGCGCTTCTAGAAAGGCCGCGACTTCCGCGGCAACATCCGAGTAGCGCGGCTCCACCTGCATCGTGCGCGGCTCGCCCTGCATGTGCATGAGGCAGAGATACGCGCCCGCGTCCGCGACGACACCCGCGAGCTCGGGATCGCCGCGCAGCGCGGTGACATCGTTGACGAGGACGGCGCCGCGGTCGAGCGCGGCGCGCGCGACCTCCGCCTTCGCGGTGTCGATCGAAAGTGGAACCTCGCCGGCGAGCCGCTCGAGGACGGGAACGATCCGCGCGAGCTCCTCCTCGGCCGAGACGCCGTCCGAGCCTGGCCGAGTCGATTCGCCGCCGACGTCGACGATTGCGGCGCCGTCGGCGACCATCCGACGCGCGGCAGCGGCAGCGACGTCCGGATCGAGATGAACGCCAGCGTCCGAGAACGAGTCTGGCGTGACGTTGAGCACGCCCATGACGGACGGCCGCGGAAAGCGTTCTTCGATCGCGCTCACGCGGGAAAGCCTAGATTCGCGCGATGACTGCGGTTGCGAGACGGATCGTCGGGGCGATGCTCATCCTCGCAGGCGTCGTCTGGATCGGGCAGGGACTCGGCTGGATCACCGGCTCGTTCATGACCGGCAGCACGTTCTGGGCGGTGACGGGCGCGGTCTGCGTCGCCGCCGGCCTCGGCCTGCTCGGCTGGCCGTGGCGGCGGCCGCGCTAGTCGGCCGCAAGAGCGCGGCGCGCCTCATCGACGGCGTCGCGTGCGTGTTGGAGCGCCGACTCCCGCGGATCGTCTCGCTCGCGTGCGGCAAGCGCCAGCTCGAACGCCTCGAGCGCACCGGCGTGGTCACCGGCATCGAAGCGCGTCCAGCCGATGTTGTTGTAGAGCGGGCCAAGCCAGTAACGCACGCCGGGGTCGTCGGACGCGCCCGCGATCTCGATCCCGCGCTCCGTCCAGCCCTCGGCGTCGTCGACGAGGGCGAGCATGTGCGCGGCGTCCGCGGCGAGGACGTCCTCCCCGCTCTCCTGAGCGAGCTCGAACGCCCGCCCGAACTCCACGAGGCCGGCTCCGTCCCGACCGGACGACCTCTCGCGCCGCCCGCGCTCGAGGAGAGAGCGAGCCGTCACGCCACCGAGCGTCTCGGCCTCGTCGAGCAGCTCGTCGCAGCGCTCGAACTCGTCCCGCAGGCCCTCAACGCGTGCGAGTTGCGTCAGCACCTCGGCCCGTCCGGCATCAGTCGTCTCCACGTCGAGCTGCGCGCGAAACCGCGCCTGGCTCGCCTCGAGGTCGTCAAAATCCCAGAGAGGCCGCAGTCTGTCGCCCACGTCAGGATCATCCCACCCGCACGAAGGCCCGTGCCACCGAGAGCCGTACCGTGCTCCCATGGACGGGATCTCAGGCCGGAACGCGGGACACGCGTGTCGCGTGGCAATCCTCCTCGCAATCATCGGCGTGTTCGGAACGTGGAGCAGCTCCTACCCCGTCTCGCTCAACGGCGTCGAGGGCTCGCACAACGGCTGGCTCGTGATCATCTACGGGCTGATCGCGCTCAGCGGCGTACGCTCGCTCTCGCGGGGCGGCTGGCTCGGGATCGTGACGGTTCTCGGATCCGCCGCGATCATGCTCTACACGCCTGTCTCCGACCTCCTCGCCGACCGGTCGATCGGAGAGAGCTCGGGCTGGGGAATCTGGCTGACGATGGTCATGTCGGGCATCCTCGCGACCATCGCGATCGTCGCGGCGGTCGAGCGGATCAGAGGAAATACGCCAGCTGGTGCCACAACCAGTTCTTCAAGCCGTTCATGACGCCGCTCGGCGCCGTGCCTGGGACTGAGCGGGCGATGTCCGGCGTGAAGACGCGCTCTTCGAACAGCTTCGCGGTCTCGGCGGAGCGCGCCATCATCGCGATCTCGAAGTTCCGGTAGAGCGCCCACGCGTCGAAGTTCACGGTGCCGAACACCACCGTGTCGTCCGCGACGATGAGCTTCGCGTGCACGACGGCGCCCGGATACTCGTAGATGTGGACGCCGGCGGCGAGCAGGCTGCCATAGGAGTACTTCAGCGCCCTCGTCGCCGGACCATTGTTCGACTTCTGGGAGACGACGATCCGCACCTTCACACCGCGCTTCGCGGCGGCGATGACCCGCTGGATCATGTCCTCATCCGTGAAGTACGGATTCATGATGTCGAGCCGCGTGCGGGCGTGGTCGATCAGCTCGCGGATCGCCTGCGTCGCAGAGACGAAGCCGCCCGGCACCGTCTGAAGAAGCGCAATGGGGATCCTCCCCGGGTCGGGCTGCTCGGGGAAGAACTTCGACAGGTCGGCCGGGAGCGGCCCGTCGTGCGCGGCGAAGCTCATCAGGAAAAGCGCCTGCGCCTGGCGGACGATGTTGCCCGTCACCCGGGCCATGACGTCATGGAACTGCCCGTTCTCGAAATGGTCCTCGATGCCGGCGCCGCCCGTCCACGCGACCTTCCCGTCGATGATGTAGAGCTTGCGGTGGTCTGCGCGGCCGACGTCGTCCTGGCGCCAATCGACCGATCCGTTCGGGTAGAGGCCGTCCTTGTCGAGCGGGAGCGTGTCGTTGACGACGATCTGCGCGCCGCCGTCGGCAAGCTTGTGAAACATCGCCGAGGCGTCGGTGTACGGCTTGCTCCCGCTCGCATCGACGATGACGCGCACCTCGACGCCCTCCTTCATCTTCTCGATCAGGAGGTTCGTCATCTCGGTGCCGACCGTCCCCTCGCGCCAGCCGAACATGAGGATGTTCACGGTCGACTTCGCGCTCTTGATGTCGGCCATGATCTTCGGGAAGAAGTTCTTCCCCTCGGGCCACGGCTCGATCGATGCCGCGGTAGACCAGGCAAACGGGAGACCGACGTCGCGCGGATCCGGGTGAGTCGCAACGAAGCGCTCGGTCGCGATTTGGGCGCCGGCGGCGGTGATCGCGTCGGGTCCGGGAGGCCAGCTCGGCCGCTCCGTGATCGAGATCGCCTGGTGCCAGACGAGGAAGAAGAAAGCGGCGAGCAACAGCCCGATCACGGCCAGCACGGGCCGCCACCACTGCGCGATGAATCCCATTGGAGGACAGCGTCGCTCAGGCCACGCCCGCGAGCATCACCCCCGCGGGACGAGAATGAACGGAGCCGGTCGCCGGTCGGGGATTGTCGCGATCCGCCGCTCGTGCGATAATTCTTTCGATGCGTCGGCTCGTCGTGATTGCCGCAGTGCTCGTCGGCGTGACTGCCGCGTCGAGTTCGGCCGCGACGCCGAGCACGTCGCTCACCGGCACATGGCGAGGCGTGCTCAGCGGCTCGGTCAACGGTGTGACGAAGCATGAGCCGATCCAGTTCACGATCAACACCGCTCAGAACGCCGGCACGTGGAGCGCAAGCTCGAGCTGCCACGGCAAGCTGATACTCCAGAGCATCTCGAACGGCTACCACCACTACATCCGCCACACCGCCCCTGGCTCGACGTGCGCGTGGGGCGACGTCGACTGCCTCGAGCGGGAGGGCACGAAAGTCGTGGACTCGGTCACGCCACGCCCGAACGGCTGGGCTCGAAGCGGCACGCTCTCTCGCGTCACCACGACCTAGCTTTCCAGAGTTGAGGCGGTTGACCCTTGGCTCGGATTGACCGAACGCGGCCTTTTCGGCTGAACGTCACGATCCAGCTGGCCCTAGCTGAGCTGAGGCTCCCGCCTCCTTAGCGGCGGCGCGTTAGCTCTTCGCCGGATCTGGGCCTTGCATGGCCGGGCCCGGGAGCGGGAACGGGCGTGGGCGTGTCTGACGCTGGCGCTTCGGCTCTTCCTGCGATTGCGGCGTCTCCGGCTCCACCGGCGTCTCGTCCGGGAAGACCGTCGACTCGTCCTCGCCGGCGAGGAGCCGCTGGAACTGGTCGCTGTCGATCGTCTCGCGCTCGATGAGGATGTTGGAGATCTTGTGGAGGTCGTCCATGTGCTCGCGGAGAACGGCGAGCGCCTGCTCGTGCGCCTCCTCGATCACGCGGCGGATCTCGTCGTCGATCTCGCGCGCGATCTCCTCGGAGTAGTCCGCCTCGGAGCCGTAGTCACGCCCGAGGAACGGCTGGTCGTGGTTCTTGCCGAGGACGCGCGGGCCGAGCTTCTCGCTCATCCCGAAGCGCATGATCATCGACTTCGACGTCGACGTGACCTTCTCGAGATCGTTGGCCGCGCCGGTCGTGACCTCGTGGAAGACGATCTCCTCCGCCGCGCGACCGCCGAGCGTCATCGCCATCTGGTGCATGAGCGCAGTGCGCGTCGTGAGGTAGCGGTCCTCGGTCGGCAGCGAGATCGTCAGGCCGAGCGCCTGGCCGCGGGAGACGATCGTGATCTTGTGAATCGGATCGGTGTGCTCGAGGTAGTGGCCGACGATCGCGTGACCCATCTCGTGGTACGCCGTGATCTTGCGCTCGTGCTCCGAGAGGAGACGGGCCTTCTTCTCCGGTCCGGCGACGACACGCATGATCCCCTCCTCCAGCTCGTCCTGCTCGATGATCTTCTTCCCGCGGCGCGCCGCAAGCAGCGCGGCCTCGTTGACGAGGTTCGCGAGATCGGCGCCGGTGAAGCCAGGCGTGCCGGACGCGAGCGTGTCGAGGTCGATCTCCGGCGCGAGCGGCTTGCCCTTCGTGTGCACGGCAAGGATCGCGCGGCGGCCGACGCGGTCGGGCCGGTCGACGACGATCTGCCGGTCGAAGCGGCCAGGGCGGAGGAGCGCCGGATCGAGGATGTCGGGCCGGTTCGTGGCGGCGATGAGGATGATGTTGTCCTTCATCTCGAAGCCGTCCATCTCGACGAGCAGCTGGTTGAGCGTCTGCTCACGCTCGTCGTGGCCGCCGCCGAGGCCGGCGCCACGATGGCGGCCGACGGCGTCGATCTCGTCCATGAAGACGATGCACGGGGACGCCTGCTTCGCCTGCTCGAACAGGTCGCGCACGCGCGACGCGCCGACGCCGACGAACATCTCGACGAAGTCCGAGCCGGAAATCGAGAAGAACGGCACGCCCGCCTCGCCGGCGACCGCGCGCGCGAGGAGCGTCTTACCGGTGCCGGGAGGCCCGTAGAGCAGGACACCCTTCGGGATGCGCGCGCCGAGAGCCTGGAACTTCTTCGGGTTCTCGAGGAACTCCTTGATCTCCTGCAGCTCCTCGACCGCCTCGTCCACGCCGGCGACATCTTTGAAGCCGATCTTCGGCGAGTCGGGCGTCATCCGCTTTGCGCGCGACTTGCCGAAACTCATCACCTTCGAACCGCCACCCTGGACCTGGTTCATGAGGAAGATCCAGAAGGCGATCAGCAGGATGAACGGGAGGATCCCGGTCAGGAGCCCCCACCACGGCGAGCTGCCGACCCCGTTCGAGTTGAAGTCGACGTTGTTCTTCACCATCAGCTGCTCGATCGAGGCCTCGGACTGTGGCGTTGCATAGTTGACGCTGTACTGCTGCTCCTTGTACTTGAGGGTCAGCGACTGGTGGTTCGGGTCGACAACGACGGTGCCGTCAATGCTCCCCGGCGAGGTCTTGATCCAGGAAATGACCTGCGCAGTCGTCGTCTTCGCCACCGGCTGACTGTGGTTCAGCACTCTGACCGCGAGCCAGGCGAGAGCCGCGATGACGACCAGGGGGAAGAATGCGCTGCGGAAGAAGCGGTTCACAGTGTCGACTCAGGGTACCAGTGGCATCCCGATCTAAACTGACCCCGCTGGGGGGGTTGGCTACACGCTTTCGGGGAGGAGTTCGTCGCTGAGAACCGCCACGTAGGGCAGGTTCCGGTACCGCTCCCCGAAATCGAGCCCGTACCCGATCACGAAGCGGTTCGGGATCTCGAAGCCCGTGTAGCGCACGGGCACGTCGGTTTCGCGCCGCGCCGGCTTCGTCAGCAGCGCGCAGACCTCGAGACTTGCCGGGTCGCGCGCCTCGAGATTCCGCATGAGGTACGAGAGCGTCAGGCCTGAGTCGACGATGTCCTCCACTACGAGGACGTGCCTCCCCTCGATGTTGATGTCGAGATCCTTGAGGATCCGCACGACGCCCGAGGAATCGGTCGACGCGCCGTAGCTCGAGATCGCCATGAAGTCGATCTCGCACGGCACGGTCACGTGGCGCATGAGGTCGGCGAGGAAGAAGACGGCGCCCTTGAGGACGCCGACGAGGAGCAGGTCGCGGCCGTCGTAGTCGGCGGAGATCTCCGCGCCGAGCTCGGCAATCCGCTTCTGCAGCGGCGCCTTCTCGATCAGGATCTCCCCGACCGCCTTCTCGAGCTCAGTCGCGCTCACAACTCACGCCCTCGTGCTCGACGATCCCCGGCACCGCCACGACCTCGTCCCCGCGCACGACGAGCGGCCACGCCTCGCGCTCGGAGCGGGGAACCTTCGCGTCGACGAAGACGTCCTGAATCTTGCGGCTTCTACCCGCCAAGCGGTCCCCTGGCCTCCATCCCCGCACTCTAAGTCCTGGCAGCTCGGAGCGGATCACCCACTCCCCCCACCGCACCTCACCGGCGATCTCGACCGGGCCCTGTTCGAGCCAGAGCCGCTCGTGCTCGCGCACGGCCTGGAGGCCGCCGCCGAGGTCGACCCGCTTCGACCCGGCCGGCGAGGCGAGGAGCTCGGCGAGCGCCGGGGGCATCGTTTCCCGTGAGTCGAGCGCGCGGAGGAGGTTCTCGTCCGCGGCCGGGTGGAGACGGCGCAGCAGCGGCAGGATCTCATCGCGGATCAGGCCGCGCTTCGTGTCGCGGTTCGTCGAATCGGAGCGAAAATCCAGATTGACAGAGCGGCAGTACTCCTCCGTCTCCATGCGCCAGAGCGGCAGGAGCGGGTGTACGACCCCGTCGTCGTTGCGCGGCTGGATCCCGGTCGGCGCGCCGCGCGATACGAGGCGGTAGAGGATCGTCTCGACCTGGTCCGAGGCAGTGTGGCCCGTCGCTCTGACCTTGTGACAACTTGTCACTAAGTACCTCTGCGCGCGGAGTTCCGCCTCAGTGAGGCGGGTACCGTCCGCTTCGACGACCTCGGCTCCGAGTTCCTCGGCGCAGAAGCGCGCGTCCTCCTCGGACTCCTCCCCGCGGAGCTTGTGGTTCACGTGGACGGCGGAGACCGCGTACCCCAACTCGCGGAGGACGAGCCACAGGCACGTCGAGTCGGCGCCGCCCGAGACGAGGCACGTCACCGCGCCTCCCGGCGCGATCAGGTCGTGCTCGCGGATGAAGTCCTCGACGCGTTGCCGCAACTCGTCCATCAGAAGATCAACGAACGATAGGTCAGCGCGCGTGTCATCCCGATCGAGTCGTAAAGCCGCAGCGCGGGCGTGTTCTCGGGGCGGGCGAAGAGGCACACGGTCGGGACGTGCGCGAGGAGGAGCCGGCAGAGATCCGCGAGGGCGCGCTGCGCGTACCCGTGCCGACGCGCCTCGGGATCGACCCAGACCTGCTGCAGCTGGACTGCACTCGGCGTCCACGCCGACGCCTCGGCCTTGAAGCGGATCACGCCGTCCTCGAGCCAGAGCCATGAGCGTCCCTCCTCGATCTGCTGCCGCGTGCGCAAGCGGAAGCCGTCTGGGTCGCGGCACAGCGGGTCCATTCCGATCTCCTCGTAGTGCGCCGCGGCGCACGCGGGAACGAGGACGTCGAGATCGCGCCCACGCGCCGGTCGCAGGCCCGTCTCCACAGGCTCGGGCACCTCGCTCAGGACGTAGACCGGCTGCCCCGGACGGTCGTCGCGTGGCACGGGGAGCCGTGCCCGCGCCGCGTCCCACAGCTCTCCGACTGCGTTCTCCTCGCCGATGAGCATTCGTGCGCCGCCGTGCGCAGCCGCGTTGGCGAATGCCGCACAACCTCGGCCGGAGGGGACAACGTTCGCGCCGGTGAAGCAGAGCGCCGCGAGGCGTCCATCGGCCTCCTCCACCGCCGCAAAGCGGCCGAGCCCGCGTCGCGCGACGTCCTCGAGAAAGACACGCTCGATGGGATCGTCGGCGCAGAAGCGGAGGATCTGCTCGCGGCTCGGCGTGACGGTCGCGTTCATCCGCTGATTCTCGCCCACCGAACGCCGCAGGCGTTCGGTGTTTACCGCCGGACAGTCGTCGGCTTGGCCGACGAGTGTTTCCAGCACCCAGTTAGAGTCGCCGCCATGCCAATCCATCTCCGTGCCGAGCCCGGCGACTACGCCGACGCCGTCCTTCTTCCCGGCGACCCCCTCCGCGCCAAGTACATCGCGGAGACGTACCTCGAGGACGTGAGGGAGGTGAACTCCGAGCGCGGGCTCCTCGGCTTTACCGGCACGTGGGAAGGGAAGCCGGTCTCCGTCCAGGGAACCGGCATGGGCTGCCCCGGCGCAACGATCGTCTTCGAGGAGCTCATCCAGCTCGGCTCGAAGAAGCTCATGCGGGTCGGGACGTGTGGCGGCTTGCAGCCGCACCACGCGCTCGGCGACCTCATCGTTGCCCTGACCGCTGTTCCCGCGGACTCGACCGCTTCGCACCTTGTCGACAATGAGCCGCACTGCCCGACTGCCGCGTGGCCGCTCGTGCACGGCGCGGTGCATGCCGCGAAGGAGCTCGGCCAGCCGATGCACGTCGGGCCGATCGTCTCGAGCGACGTCTTCTACAACCCCGACGGCGGCCAGTACCAGCGGTGGTCGGAGCGCGGCATCCTCGCGGTCGAGATGGAGGCGGCGGCGCTCTTCACGGTTGCGGCGATCGGCGGGATCGGGAAGGTGCCGGACGTGCAGGCGGGCTGCCTCGTCACCGTCTCCGACATCGTCGTCGAGGGCGTGTTCACCCGGATCTCGGATGAGGAGATGCATGCGGCGGTCGACCGGATGACGCGCGTCGCGCTCGCGACCGTCACGTCCGATTAGCGACGACGTCCTTTTCCTGGTCAACCCGGCGTCGGGGAACGGCGCGACCGGCAAGCGCTGGACGGATCTGCGGCGTCGCGCGGCCGAACTCGGACTGACGGGCGACGAGGTGCTCTCCGAGCATCCGGGCCACCTCGCCGAGGCGGCCCGGGACGCCGGCGAGCGGCTACTCGTTGTCGTCGGCGGCGACGGGACGATGAACGAGGTCGTGAACGGCGCCGCGGGAACGAGTGCCGAGATCGCGGTCCTCCCGAACGGAACCGGCCAGGACTTCGGCCGCACGCACGCGATCCCGACCGGCTTCGACGACGCGGTGCGCGTCGCCCTCGACGGCGCGACACGGACGGTGGACGTCGGCCGCGTCACGCTCGCCGGCGAGACGCGCTACTTCGCGAACGTCGGCTCGGCGGGCATGAGTGGCTCGGTCGCGCGGCGCGCGAACTCGATGTCGAAGGCGCTCGGCGGCCGGGCGACGTTCTTCTACGCGCTCACCCGGGAGTTCCTCGCGTGGCAGAACACTCAGGTGACCGTCCGCCTTGACGCCGGTGAGGAGCGACGTGGCGCGATGCACGATGTGATCGTCGCGATCGGGCGCTGGCACGGCGGCGGGATGAAGCTTGCTCCGGACGCGAGCCAGGATGACGGCCTCTTCGACGTCGTGTTCATCGGTGATGTGAACAAGCTCGACTTCCTCACGACGGCGCCGAGGCTCTACAACGGCAAGTACCTGTCGCACCCCAAGGTCGACCACGTCCGTAGCGCGACGGTCGAGATCGACGCAGCCGAGGCGCTGCCGGTCGAGGTCGACGGTGAGCCGATCGGGACGACGCCGGCGCGGTTCGAGGTCGTCCCCGCAGCGATCCGCGTGCGTGTCCCCCGCTAGTCGGCTGTCGGCCGCCGCGTTCGCGGCGCTCGGAGCGCTCGTCGTTACAGGAGTTCTGACAGGCGTCGATCAGTGGGCATGCGATCACCTGATGCCGCTCGCGGGTGCACCGGTCGGTGGGCCGCCGACCATCCTCGAGTCAATCGTGCCGCTCTTCCACGCGACCTGGCAGCCGGCCGGAGTCGCCGTGACGCAGATCGTCACGCTCCCGGGGCAGGTGGTCATCTCCTTCGCCCTCGTCGCGTTCGGCGCGTGGAAGCTCCGACAGCCGATCTGGATCATCGTGTGGCTCGGCGCCACGATCGTCGAGGTCGGGCTCCGCCACGTCTTGACGCGCCCGGCGCTCTACCGCGGCGGCGTCCACGTCACGGCGTTCGACTCGTCGTGGCCGAGCGGGCACGCCCTGCGGTGCGCGCTCGTCGCGGTCGTCCTCGCAGCCGCGTGGCCGCGAGCGAGGACAGCGCTCGCCGTATGGCTCGTCGCCTCGGCCGTCCTCCTCGAGATCGCCGGCTTCCACACGCCGACCGATGTGGCCGGCGGGTTGCTGCTAGCTCTTCTTGCCTGCGGTGCTGCGAGTGCTGCTCGGGCTCTTCGCGAGCCCTGAGACCTTCTTCTCGAGCGCGGTGAGCCGGTGCTCGAGCTCCTCGTAGCCCTTCGTGCGGCGCTGCAGCTCGTCGACACGATCGCCGAGTTTCTTCAGCGCCTGGAGCGCCTTGTCGGCGCCGGGCGCATCCGAGAGCCGCTGGATGGCGGCCTCGCTCAGGTCGGACAACTGCGCCAGCAAGTCCTGTTTCCGCTCTGCCATCGCTCCTCCTCGGTCGGTCGAGTGACGATACCCGCTCACGAGCGCCGGTCAACGAGCGCGGCTCTGCTCCGCTGGTACGCGAACGCGCCGGCGAGGAGCACGAGACCGACGGCGAGAAACGATCCGACGCGCCACAGTGACTCGAGCTTCGCAAGATCGACGAGGAAAACCTTCCCGACCGTGAGCGCGAGGAGCCCGAGACCGGCGAGCCTGACTTCCCGCCTCCGCCAGACGAGCCCAGCGACGATCGCCGCGAAACCGAGGCAGCCCCAGAATCCCGAGAGCACGAGCTGCGACGTCTGGGTCGAGTGCTCGTACTGCGCTCCGGCCAACCCCACGAGAAGACCGCTCGCGAGATAGACGGACAGGGCGGTGGCGACCCACGCCGACGGCCTCCGGACTTCCTCGTAGGCCCACGCAACACCGGCGAGTGCAACGAGGATGAGAGCGACTGCGCCTACGGCCGCCGGGGCTGAATCGAGCCCGTACGCGAGAACGTTCGGCCGCACCTCGACAGCGATGACATGGATGCCCGCGGCGAGGGCCAGGAGGAGTCCCGCGACGAGACCGCGCGTCGGCGTGTTCGTCCGCCGTCCGACCCACGCGACAACGACCGCCTCCGCCGACCACGCGGCAACAACGGCGGGACCGTGTAGAGCAACGGCGAAGGCGACGCCGGTGACTGCCGCGCCGACGACATAGAGAAGGAGTGCGATCTCCCGGCTCCGCCGTGACGCGAGGACGAGCGCCCCGAGCACGACGTGCGCGCCGGCGAGAGCGAACAACCACGCGTTGGCGCCGGTGCGGTGGCCGGCGTCGTCGATCATGAACCAGCCCCCGGCTGCGGCTACCAAAGCATTGACGAGGAGAAGCGACCCCGTCGAATAGCGCAGCTCGCCCTCTTCGGCGGGATTGAGGAGCTCGTAGCCGAGGGCGGCGATGACGTAGAGAAGCCAGAACGCGCCGGCGACGGCGATCGTCAGGCCGAGATGGGCGTCGTTCTCGGCGAAGACCCAGGCCGCAGCCTGAGGGACGCTGACAACGTACGCGACAGCGGTAAGCCAGACCCAGCCGCGCTGCATGACAACCCCGACGGCGGCGACGAGAGCGATCGCCATGAAGACGAGTGCGCCCGTACTCGTCCCGGTGCCGACGAGTACGGGCGCGAGGAGCGAGCCGACGATCCCGAGACCCGCGATCTCTTGCGCATCCCACCGAACGGCCCAGGCGAAGGCGAGCACGCCGATCGCTCCGGCAATCAAGAGCCCCGCCGTGGGCGAGATCAGGCCGTAGTGGAGCGTCGCCGCAGCAGTACTCGCGTAGAGGGAAGCGAGACCAGCCGCGACGATCGCCCGCGCAACCTGCATGCGGCCACGCCGCTCGTGGAGCCAGGCTCCGAAAGCGACAAGTCCTGTCGACCCGGCGAACGCAATCGCCATCCGCGGCTCTACGCCGATCCACCCGTTCCGCACGGCCATCACGACGAAGAAGACGGCGGCGATGAAGACCGCGATGCCGCCGACCCATCCGAGGACGCGTCCTCCGAGCAGCTCCTCGAGGTCGAACTCGGGCTTCGGCGGAGACTTCGGCGCCGGCGGGGGTGCCGGGTACATGCGAGGTGCTTGCGGAGCCGGGTACGGCTGGTGCGACGGCACCGGCGCCGGCTTCGCCTTCACCTCCAGCATGGTCTCGAGTGTCTTGACCCGTCCCTCGAGATACTGCAAGCGCTGCTCGACCGTGGCTTCCATCACCCTCCTCCTTTATGGAGTGCGTGATCGCAAGTTTGCTATGCGTGATCTATAGCATTTTTGCTATGCCTGTCAAGCGGGATAGGCTCGCCGCGATGGATGGCTTCTCGTTCTCGACTCCTGTGCGCGTGCGTTTCGCAGACACCGATGCGCAGGGAATCGCGCACAACACGGCATATCTCGTGTGGTTCGAGGTCGCGCGAGTCGAGTACCTGCGCGCGTTCGCGGGCGGTTACCAGGCGCTGCGCGACCGCGGGGTCGAATCGCTCGTCCTCGAGTCGTTCTGCCGCTACCGGATGCCGGCGGTGTTCGACAACGAGCTCGTCATCCACTGCCGCTGCGTCGGCCTGCGCGGCGCCCGCTTCCGCTTCGAGTACGCGATAACGCGCGGCGAGGAGCTCGTCGCGGACGGACATACCGAGCACGCGTGCGTCGACGCCGCGACGATGCGCCCAACCCGCGTCCCCTCCTGGCTCGCCGAAGCGATCAGCTCGGCGGAGAGCTGACGGCTTTCTCGAACAGCCTGCCGAGCCGGGCGAGCTCACGCGATTCGAGCCGCGAGAGGTAGAGCTCGCGGACGATGGCGTGGTGCGTCCGCTGCGCTGAACGAAGCTGCTGCGCTCCCTCCGTTGTCAGCGTCGCGAAGAAGGCGCGGCGGTCCGCCGGGTCCTGGTGGCGGCGAATGAGGCCGCGCTCCTCAAGCCGGGCCACGGCTCGCGTGATCCCGCTCGGGGTTAGCAGCCGCTGCTCGCCGAGCGCGCTCATCCGCTGGCGGTAGTCAGGCTGACCGACAAGCGTGATCAGAATCCCGTAGTCGTCGAGTGAAAGGCCGTGGTCGGCCCGCAGCCGCGCATCGATTGCGCGCGTCACGGTCTCGCGCAGGAGGAGCAAGCCGCGCCAGGCCGCGAGCTCCTCGGGCGTGAACGGGTCTGGCTCGGACGGGAAAGTACTTGACACCGTCAAATTATATTGAATAATACTTGCGCACCGCAAATATATGCCTTGGAGGTTCAGCCATGCCGACCACCCTTGCCCCGAAGTTCCTCTCCTCCGACGACGGCCTGCGTCTCCAGTCCGGCCCTGGCCGCGATCTCATCTTCAAGGTGACCGGTGACGACACCGGCGGCGCGTTCGATTACTTCGTCGTCGAGGTCGCGCCGCATGGCGGCCCGCCGCTCCACGTCCACCACACGCAGGAGGAGACGATCCACGTCCTCTCCGGGCGCTTCAAGGTGCGCGTCGGGGAAGAAGAGGCCGTGCTCGCGAAGGGCGGCTTCGCGTTCATGCCGTCCGGACTGCCCCACGCCTTCCTCAACCTCACAGACGAGGACGCCGAGATCGTGATCGTCTACACGCCCGGCGGCGGGCACCGCTTCTACGAGGAGCTCGGCCCGCTGACGCGCAACGGGACGCCCGACCGCACGGACGTCGCCGCCTGCTTCGAGCGCCACGACATGTCACTCCTCGGGCCGCCGCTCACTGCGGATGCAGGGACCTACTAGCCCTGCGGCTCCCAACGCGATGAAGGACGGGCCGTCTGGCGCTTGAAACCGTACGATGAGCCCGTGGCGACTACGGCCAAGAAAACCGAGATCGACCCTCTCGACTTTGTTGCGATCGACGCCCTCCTCTCGGACGAGGAGCGCGCTATCCGCGACACCGTGCGGCAGTTCGTCGCCGAGAAGGTGAAGCCGTACGTCGGCGAGTGGTTCGAGAGGGGCGAGTTGCCCCTCGACCTCATCCCCGAGCTCGCGCAGCTCGGCCTCTTCGGGATGCACCTCGAGGACTACGGACTCCCCGGCGCCAGCGCGGTGATGTACGGCCTCGTCTGCCAGGAGCTCGAAGCGGGCGACGCCGGGATCCGCAGCCTCGTCTCCGTCCAGGGGTCGCTCTCGATGTACGCGATCTGGAAGTGGGGCTCGGAGGAGCAGAAGCAGCGCTGGCTCCCCGCGATGCACGCCGGCGAGAAGATCGGCTGCTTCGGGCTGACCGAGCCTGACGCCGGCTCCGACCCCGGCGCCATGCGGACGTCGGCGAGGCGCGACGGCTCCGACTGGATCCTCAACGGCGCGAAGATGTGGATCACGAACGGCTCGATCGCCGATGTCGCGGTCGTCTGGGCGCGCACCGAGGACGGCCCAAACAAGAGAGGCACCATCAACGGCTTCCTCGTCGAGAAAGGGATGCCCGGTTTCGAGGCGCCGCTCATGCACCACAAGCTCTCGCTGCGCGCGTCGGTCACGTCCGAGCTTGTCCTCAAGGACGTGCGCGTACCGGACGAGAGCCGCTTCCCCGAGATCGACTCGCTGCGCGGGCCGCTCTCCTGCCTCAACGAGGCGCGGTTCGGGATCGTGTTCGGCGTCGTCGGGTCGGCACGCACCTGCCTCGAGACGGCGCTCGACTATGCGAAGGAGCGGATCGTCTTCGGCAAGCCGATCGCCGGCTACCAGCTCACACAGCAGAAGCTCGCGGAGATGTCGCTCGAGGTGAGCCGCGCTTCGCTGATGGCTCTCCACCTAGGCCGGATGAAGGATGAAGGGACGCTTCGTCCCGAGCACGTGTCGATGGGAAAGATGGGCAACGTCCGCGGCGCGCTCGAAGTCGCGCGCACCGCGCGCTCGATCCTCGGCGGCAATGGGATCACGCTCGAGTACCCGGTCATTCGCCACATGAACAACCTCGAAACCGTCCTCACGTACGAAGGCACCCACGAGGTGCACACGCTCTCGGTCGGCAAGGCGCTGACCGGCGAGAACGCGTTCCGCTAGAGCTCGCCGTCCCAGTAGTCGGCGGCGTCCACGACGCGGAACGCATAGCCGGGCAAGCCGATCTTCCCGCTGTCCGGAAAGACGCCGAACCCGGCGTGGAGGGTCGAGAAGACCGCCACGCGAACGGTCTCGCCGGAGCGATTCGAGACGGCGTGGCCGCCGGCTTCGCCTTCCGGGAAGTTGACGACGTCACCGGGCGCGAGCTCGCGCTCGCCGGCCGGCGTCCGCAGCGTCGGCCGCCCCGCGACGACGACGAGCCACTCCTCGTTCCCCGTGTGCCAGTGGTACGGCCACATGCGTCCGTCCGGCGCCACGTCATAGAGGCCGCAGCCGAGTTGCTCGGCGCCGAGCTCGGGCCCGAGCCGCTCGCCGAAATGGTGGAACGGACCGACGTCGAGCTCGTCGTCGAGCTCGCGGTCGAGCAGGTTGATGAGCTTCACTCCGGCCGCTCCAAATAGCCGCGGATCGCCTCTTTGCCGTCCTTCCACCCGCCGACAGCCTTGATCCTGTCGTCGTCCGGATAGACCACGATCTCCGGATCGGAGAGCGTCGAGAAGAAGGCGAGACGCACGGGCTCGTCGGTCTCGTTGCGCACCTGATGAGCGCCCGCCTCGCCGCGCGGGAACGCAACGAGATCCCATGGGCGCAAAACCTGCTCGCCGTCCGGCGTCCGCACCGTCGGCGTGCCCGTGAGAATGAGTAGCCACTCCTCCTCGCCCACCTGCCAGTGGTACGCGCTCTGTTGCCCGGGGGCGAGCTCGAACAGCTGGCCGCCCCAGAGCTCCGCACCAAGCTCACCACTGAAACGGCGCGACCACTTCCCGTCGGGCAACGGGTCGAAGAGGTTCAGAGCCCCGGCTCCTCGCGTGGCGGGAGCGGGCTCTGCGGGAGGCCTTCGCGCGGTTCCCCCTCGTTGTAGACCGACGGCGCGACGTCGTTCGGCCCGTCGGCATAGAAGACGCTCGCGAGCCGCTGGATCTGAAGCCGGCCCTGGCCAAGCTCGTACTGGCCGCCGCCGTACATCTGGATCCCCCGTTCCTCCGCGGCCTCGATCGTCGCGAAGAGCTCCCGCACCGTCCCGAACCGCGACGGCTTGATGTTGAGCCACTGCGGCGAGACGGTGAGGCCGTTCAGATCGGCGAGAGAGTGGACGGGAGCGTCGAAGCTGAGCCGATCCTCGGCGCCGGCGAGCGCCTCGAGACACCCGTCTTCGAGCCACGCATCCTCGATGACGACATCGGGCAGCTCTTCCGCGATCGCGCGGTACAGCTCGGGATCGGGCGCCAGGTCGACGGTCGTGCCGCGGTAGTACGCCTTCAGGTCGACGACGCGGACGCGGTCGAGCCCGCGCAACCGCCGCAGAAGGTCGCGGTCCCAGTCTGTCTCGGCGTCGAGCTTGAACTCGATATCCGGCGCGACCGCGAGCCAGCTCTCGGGGTCGGCGCGGGTGGAGACGACGAAGCGGACAGGCCGCTCCGAGCGGCCGAGCGCCTCGCCCAGCCCGAGCCCGTTCTGGCGCAGCGCGAGGTCGAGCGCGGCGCTCTCGAACGCCCAACGCCGGAAGCCTTCGGCAAGCTGTTCGAACTGGTCGAGGAAGAGCGAGACGCCGTGGAGCGTCCACGTCCCCGCGAGCATGAGCTCGCCCGGGACGCCGTCGTGCGACTCGGCTTCGTACGTGACGTCCTCCCCCACGCCCGCGACCGCGTCGCCGTCGATCTCGACGACCGTCGTGACGCGGGTCCAGCCCGACGGCGTCTGCGACTCGCGGCGCTCGAGGCTGTAGCCGTCGACGCGGAGCTCGAGCCCCGCGACGGAATCCCAGAACGACATACTCCGAGCATATGAGGCGCGCACTCCTCGTGACGCTCGTGATTGCGGCCATGGTCGCCGTGCCGGCCGCCGCGGGCTTGCCGCGTGCGGGGACCCTCGTGCCGGGACGCTCGCTCGGCGGCATCCGGCTCGGGGAGACGACACACGCCGTGCGCGCCGCCCTCGGCCATCGCTTCGGCGTCTGCAACGACTGCGCGCGGCCGACGTGGTACTTCACGTACAAGCCGTTCGACGAGCACGGGCTCGCAGTCGAGTTCGTCCACGGGCACGTCGCGGCCATTTACACGCTCTGGCAGCCGAAGGGCTGGCGCGCAACGAACGGCCTCCGCCTCGGCGCGACGCCGCTTCAGGTGCACGCCCGCGCCGGCCGCCTCCGCACGATCGCGTGCAACGGCTACGACGCGCTCGTCGCCGACCAGCCCGATTCGCGCACCGCGTACTTCCTCTACAACAGCTCGCTCTGGGGATTCGGGCTGTTCCGTCCGAACTGGAGCCCCTGTCGATGATCGAGCTCGGGGACGTCGAAGCCGCCGCGCAGCGACTCGAGGGCGTCAGCCGTCGCACGCCGGTCGTCACGTCGCGCACCCTCGACGAACGCGTCGGCGCCCGCGTTCACATCAAGGCCGAGTGCTTCCAGCGCGGCGGCGCCTTCAAGTTCCGCGGCGCGTACAACAAGATTTCCTCGCTCGACGAGGACGCGCTCGCACGCGGCGTCGTCGCGTACTCCTCCGGCAACCATGCGCAGGCCGTCGCGCTCTCGGCGAAGCTTCTCGGCTCGCGCGCGACGATCGTGATGCCCAGGGACGCTCCCGCCGCGAAGCTCGCGGCGACGCGCGGTTACGGCGCCAAGGTCGTGCTGTACGACCGCTGGACGGAGAGCCGCGAGGAGATCGGCGTCGCCCTCGCCGCCGAGCATGGTCTCGAGCTCGTGCCGCCGTACGACGACCCTCTCGTGATGGCAGGCCAGGGAACCGCAGCGCTCGAGCTGCTCGCCGAAGTCCCCGAACTCGACGTCCTCCTCGTGCCGGTCAGCGGCGGCGGCCTCCTCGCCGGCTGCTCTACGGTCGTGAAGGCGTGCCGCCCGCAATGCCGAGTCGTCGGCGTCGAGCCGGAGACGGCCAACGACACGCAACGGTCTTTAGCGGCCGGCGAGCGCGTGCGGATCGACGTGCCGCGCACGATCGCCGACGGCTTGCAGGCGCCCGAGCCCGGCGCCCTGACCTTCGAGATCAACCGCGAGCGCGTCGACGAGATCGTCACCGTCACCGACGAGGAGATCGTGGCAGCCATGGTCTTCCTCTACGAGCGGCTCAAGCTCGTTGCCGAGCCGAGCGGAGCCGTCGGGATCGCGGCCCTTCTGGCAGCCAAGGTCGAAGCTCGCGACCGCTCGGTGGGCGTGATCCTCTCGGGCGGGAACGTGGGCGCCGCACGCTTCGCAGAGCTCGTCATCTCGGCTTCAGCAGACCGCTCAGGTTGATAGGGGAGCCCGTGCGCGACGCCGGCTACACCGAGCGGCTTGACGGGTCACGCTCCGCGTATCCTGAAGTGCAGATGAAGCGGGCACTCCTGCTCCTTCTCGCACTCGTCGCCCTCGGCGTCGTCGGCCCGGCCGGCGCCTCGAGTTCGCAGCCGCGGGTGCTCGCGATCAACTTCGGGCCGGATCTCGAGATCAACCCCGTCACGCAGGGATATCTCACGAGCCAGCTCTCGCACGCCGCAGACGCGGGCTACGACGCAGCCGTCATCCTCCTCGACACGCCGGGCGGGCTCTCGACGTCGATGAAGACGATCTACGAGGCAGAGCTCGCTTCGAAGATCCCCGTGATCGTCTACGTCTCACCTGAGGGCGCGCGCGCCGCGTCGGCCGGCGTGTGGGTCTCGCAGGCGGCCGACGTGCTTGCGATGTCCCCCGACTCGAACATCGGCTCGTCTACCCCGATCGACTCGAGCGGCAACAACATCGCCTCCGACCTACGCCGGAAGGTGATCAACGACTCCGTCGCCTCTCTCACCGCGCTCGCGCAGACGCATCACCGCAACACCAAATGGCCCGCAAAGGCGGTCCGCTTCGCCTCGAACCTCACCGCGGAGCAGGCGCTGAAGATGCATGTCATCGACACGATCGCGCCGTCCCTCCCCGCGCTCCTCCGCCAGCTCCAGGGCTACAAGACGCGGGACACAACGACCCGGCCGCCTTTCACGCTCAACCTCGCCGGCGCGCACATCGACTACGCCAGCCCGGGCTTCATCACGAAGTTTCTCAACACGATCATCGACCCGAACCTCATCAGCCTCCTGTTCCTCGTCGGCCTGATCGGGCTCGGCTTCGAGATCTTCCACCCGGGCGCCGTGCTGCCCGGCGTGATCGGCGCAGTCGGAATGATCATGGCGCTCTACGGCTTCTCGGTACTGACGCCCAGCTGGGGAGGGATCGCGTTGATCCTCCTCGGTGTAGCGATGTTCCTCGTCGATCTCCACGCCCCGACGCACGGAGTGCTGACCGTTGCCGGGGTGATCGCGCTCGGCTTCGGCCTCGCCTTGCTCTTCCAGAACGCGCCCCCGGGATACCGCGTCAACACCTGGCTCATCGTCGGGATAGGCACCGCTCTCGCACTGTTCTGGGTCTTCGCGCTGACCAAGGGAATGGCGGCGAGACGCCTGCCGGTGATGACCGGCGCCGCAGCGATGGTCGGGTTGACGGGAGTGGTGCGCTCGCCCGAGCTCGTGTTCGTCGACGGCGCGCTGTGGAGCGCGAAGACGGCGGACGACTCGCCGCTCGTGCCCGGCGAGCAGGTGCACGTCTCGGCCGTCGACGGCCTGGTCATCACGGTTGACCGGTAAGAAGACATAGGATCCAGGCGTGCTCGGGTTTGTCCGCGTTCTCCGTGAGTACGAGCGTGCCGTCATGTTCCGCTGGGGACGTCTGGTCGATCCGCCCCGCGGCCCGGGCCTCGTCTGGAAGATCCCGATCGTCGACCAGCTCGTGAAGGTCGATCTGCGGACGATCACGCTCAACATCCCGCCGCAGGACGTCATCACGAAGGACAACGTGCCCGTGCGAGTCAACGCCGTGGCGTACTTCAAGATCGTCGACCCGAAGGACGCGATCATCCAGATCGAGAACTTCATGGTCGCGACGTCGCAGATCGCGCAGACGACGCTCCGCTCCGTCCTTGGCCAGCACACGCTCGACGAGTTGCTCTCGGAGCGGGAGAAGATCAACGAGATCCTCCAGACGATCATCGACGGGGCGACCGCGCCGTGGGGCATCAAGGTCTCGATCGTCGAGGTGAAGGACGTCGAGATCCCGGCCGGGATGCAGAAGGCGATGGCGCGGCAGGCGGAGGCCGAGCGCGAGCGGCGCGCGAAGATCATCAACTCCGAGGGCGAGTTCCAGGCGGCGGAGAAGCTGAAGGATGCCGCGCTCGTGATCGAAGAGCATCCGGTCGCGCTACAGCTGCGCTACCTGCAGACGCTGATCGAGATCAGCGGAACGCCCTCGACGACGATCATCTTCCCCGCGCCGATCGACATCATCAAGCCGTTCCTCGAGAAAAGCTGACCGCCCATTAGGGCGCCGTTGGCGGAGCAGCGTACGCTCGTTACGTGAGAGCGATCACGCTCGCGGCCGTGCTGTTTCTCCTCACGCTGTCGGCCGGCTGTGGCTCGTCGGGCGGTGCGGTTGCGGTATCAGGCTCGGCGGCGCTCACCGGCGAGGGCCGCGGCGCCGTGAACGCGATCTCGTGCGCCGCGCCCGGCGACTGTGCAGCCGGCGGCAACTACAACGGCGGGAGCTACTACCCGGCCTTCGTGCTCAGCGACGCGAACGGCAGCTGGGGCAACGTGATCAAGGTGCAGGGCGCGGCAGGGGGCGCTCCGCACGGCTACGCGGGTGACCTCGGTGTGTCGTCGATCTCGTGTGCCGCGGCCGGGGATTGCGCCGCCGGCGGTTGGTACACCGACGGCTCCAGCAAGAAGGCCTTCGTTGTCGACGACACGAGCGGGAGCTGGGGACACGCGATCGATGTGCCAGGCTTGGCGATAACACCTCCCGGCCAAGCGAAAGTGAACTCGATCTCGTGTGCGGCTCCGCGGGAATGCGCGGCCGGCGGCTACCGCACCGACCACCGCGGGGTCGACTTCAACAATGCCTTCATGGTCAACCAGACGAACGGCACCTGGCGACCGGCGATCGCGGTGTCAGGGTTGGCGGCACTCGAGGGCGGCGGCCAGTACGCGGTTTCCGAGGTGGACTCGATCTCGTGTGCCAGAGCCGGCGACTGCGCTGCCGCCGGCTACTACTCTCGCGACGCGAGCGTGTTTTCCGGCGACCGGGCCTTCCTCGTGAACGAGAAGAACGGCAGCTGGGGCAACGCGATCAACGTGCCAGGCTTGTCGCGCCGTCCCGCCGGGTTGAACTCGATTTCGTGTGCCGCGGCCGGCGAGTGCGCCGCCGGTGGCGACTACACCGACCGCTCCAGCGGTCAGGCCTTCGTGGTCAACCAGACGAACGGCACGTGGGGACACGCGATCGAGGTGCCAGGCCTGGCGACACTCAACACAGGCGCTGATGCCGCGGTGAACTCGATCTCGTGTGCCGCGGCCGGCGAGTGTGCCGCGGGCGGCGTCTACTCCGTCCACGGCTCGCGCACCCCGCGTGCCTTCGTGGTCAGCGAGACGAACGGCCGCTGGGGCAACGCCATCGAGGTGCCTGGCGCGGCGACGCTCTACGGCGGCGGTTACGCCGAGGTGGACTCGATCTCGTGTGCCAAAGCCGGCGACTGCACCGCCGCCGGCTTCTCCTATCGCCGCGGCCAGTCCGACTACCGGCCCTTCGTGGTGAGCGAGACGAATGGCAGGTGGGGCAACGCAATCACCCTGCCGGGCACGGTGACGAGCATGGACGGCACCTACGGCTCGATCTCGATCTCGTGTTCGGCGGCCGACGCCTGCACGGCGGGCGGCAGTATCGCCGACAACTCCGGCCGACGAAGGGCCTTCGTGGTCAGCGAGACGAACGGAAGCTGGGGCAAAGCGATCCGAGTTGGCAACTTCCCCGCGTAGTGTGTCGTTCTCGCAAGAACGGGCCCGCGCGGTTACGCGGGCTTCTTCCCGTTCGCATCGACAGCGCCGGTCGCGTCGGCGACGACTCCGGCGATCCTTCCGACGGCTCCCTGGAGCTCGCTCGGAATGATCCACACCTTGTTCGACTCGCCCTGCGCGATCAGCGGGAGCGTCTGCAGGTACTGGTACGCGAGGAGCTCGGCGTCCGGCTTCCCGTCGTGGATCGCCTGGAAGACGGTCGCGATCGCCTTCGCCTGGCCTTCCGCCGCGAGGATCGTCGCCTGGCGGTCACCCTCGGCGCGAAGGATCGCCGACTGCTTCTCGCCCTCCGCGGTGAGGATCTGCGACTGCTTCTCGCCCTCCGCGGTGAGGACCACGGCCCGCTTCTCGCGGTCGGCCTTCATCTGCTTCTCCATCGACTCCTGGATCGAGGCCGGCGGGTCGATCGCCTTCAGCTCGACGCGGTTGACGCGGATACCCCACTTGCCGGTGGCCTCGTCTAGCACGCCGCGCAGCTGGCCGTTGATCTCGTCGCGCGAGGTGAGCGTCTTCTCGAGCGCCATCCCGCCGATGACGTTGCGCAGCGTCGTGACGGTGAGCTGCTCGATCGCCTGGATGTAGTTCGCGATCTCGTAGGTGGCCGCCTTCGCGTCGGTGACCTGGAAGTAGATGACCGAGTCGATGTTGACCACGAGGTTGTCCTCGGTGATCACCGGCTGCGGCGGGAAGGAGACGACCTGCTCGCGCAGGTCCAGCACCGCCCTGATGCGGTCGACGAACGGGACGACGAGCGTGAGCCCCGGAGTCAAGGTGCGGGAATAGCGGCCGAGGCGCTCGACGACACCGGCCTGCGCCTGAGGGATAACTCTGACCGTCCTCCACAGCGTGAAGAGGACGAAAAGTACGACAACGAGAGGGGCGATCCAGGCGATCATGCGAAGTTCAGCTCCTTATCTGTAGACGAGCGCGGTAGCGCCCTTGATCTCGGCCACCTCGACCTGCGTGCCCGGGTCGAACACGTCGTCGGACATATAGGAGCGGGCGCTCCACTCCTCTCCTCCGATCCGCACGCGTCCGCCCATTCCGTCGACGCGCTGCAGGACGACAGCTTTCGCGCCTTCGAGCGCGGCGGTGCCGGTGCGGATCGCGCTCGGCATCTTCAGATGTGCGCGCGCGATCGGCCGGAGTACTCCGACCGCAGCGACCGACCCGGCCGCGAATACGGCGATCTGGATCCAGATATCCCCGCCCACCGCAGCCGCGAGCATCGCGGCCAGCGCCGCAAGCGCCACGGGACCGAGGAAGAACAGCCCGGGCGTGAAGATCTCGCCCACGGCGAGCGCGACGGCGAGAAGGGCCCAGAGAAGCCAAGCGGGCATGAGTAGAAGCCTACGCCCGCAGGCCCAGGCTGGGAAGGAGTTCGCGCAGGCCGGCGATCCGTGGCTCGAACTCCGGGTGCACCCCGTCGCGGTCGACGAGGATCGCACGCATCCCCAGGGCGCGAGCGCCTTCGATGTCGTCGGCCACCTGGTCGCCGACCATCGCGGCCTCTTCCGGCTCGACCCCGAGCAGGTCGAGCACCGCGCGGAAGATCGAGGCGTGCGGCTTCGTGCGGCCGTGGTGGAAGGAGCTGATCCCCGCGTCGACGTCGAGGGCGTGGTGGCGGGCGAATTCACCCAGATCCCGTTCGGTGTTCGAAACCAACCCGATGCGGAGCCCCCTCGCGCGAATCTTCCGCAGCACCGGTATGACATCGTCATAGATCTCGAAGTTCGCCGCCTGCCTCCACGCCTCACCGATCGCCACGGCACATGCGCGGGTTGTCGTCCCGCTACCGCCCATTCCGCGAATGATGCGCTCGGTGAACTCGGTCCACACCTCCTCGTCGTGTTCATGGTCGGGAGAGGTGCGTAGCCCCGCGAGGGCAAGACGCCGCGACTCATCGTGGCGGTCTGGGTCGAGATCGAGTCCGAATGAAAGTCCAACCTCGCGATAGCCCGGGCCGCGAAGTGCGTCAGAGGGGCGCGCGAGCGTGAAATCGACGTCGAAAACTACGGCGCGCAACACGCGACGCGACTCAGGCGGCTACGCGGAGACGTCCGACCCGCTGACCGATCGACTGCGCAGCGAGGAGACCGGTCGCCGCAGCGTGGACGATGCCTTGAGACCAACCGCTGCCATCGCCGCATGCAAAGAGTCCGCGAACGCTCGTCTCCATGCCAACATCGACGTCCACGCGTTCCATCCACCACTCGATCGCCGGGGCGTAGAACCACCCCTCGCGCCTGACTCCGGGCGCCAGCGCATCGAGTCGTCTCATGAAGTCGTCGAGGCGAACGAAGTACTCGCTCGGAAGTAGTTCACGGACGCTCCCAGTCCGACTCTCGAGGCATGAGCGCGCACCCAGTGCGAGGGGCTCCGTACGGTGTTCACCGAGAACAGACGCGGACGCTTCGACGACGAGCCCGCCGTCGGCGCGCTGCGCGGTATTGCGCATGATCTCTCGTGCGGCCGCGTAGGACTGGGAGCCGGACCGGAAACCATCCCAGAGCACCGAAAACCCACTCAGGGCGCTGCGGTCGGTCGTGAAGTTGTGCCCCCCGGCGAGCGGGAGTCCGTCGTATTCGAGGCGAAGCACCTGTCCGCCACGGCTGGCGCAATGCGTCTTGATCTTTGAGCCGTCTGCGAACTGAAGGCTGTACTTCGGGTCTTTCGACGTGCCGAAGAGTGGCGCCAGCACGTCCGTGGGGCCCTCATAACGCAAGCCGAGATACATCGGTTGCTCGCGAGTGGCGATCCCGAGACCCCGGCAGAGCCTCGCCTCTTGCGCGGCCCCAACCTTCCCGAGCGCCAGCACGACATTCGGCGCTCGCAATCGGGTTCGACGGCCTTCCGCACCTTCGAGCACCGCGACTTTCTGGTCGCCGTCAACGGTTAGCCCGACGAGCGCGACGTCGGCAAGGATCTTGACCCCCGCCTCGGCGACGGCGGCGCGAAGCGCGACTACGACGTCGGCGCACTGCTCGGTCCCGATCTGGATAACGGGGTAGTACTTGAAAGCGAGGCCCTCTGAGCCGGCCGCAGCGTAGAGCTCCTGCGCCGGCGGAGTAGAAGCCGTCGGGGTCAGGCCTGCAGTGTGAAACAGCTCGCCGAATATCGACTCAATCTCAGCGAGTGTTTCGCTCCGGTCACGGGGCGCGAGAACGCCGTCCAGGTGGCCGCCCACGTCGAGCGACATGCACAATTTCCCGTCGGAGAAGAGGCCCGCGCCACCGATGCCCGACTCGTAGTCGCCGTGGACTTCAGCGGCCTCTCGGAAACGCAGACCGATATCGGGACCGCGGTCGACGAGGACCGTGTCGACCCCGGCACGCCCGAGCGAGAGCGCGGCGAAGAGGCCGGCGGGGCCGCCGCCGACGACGAGTGCTTCCGATCTCTTTGGGACCCCCTCGAGGCTCATGCGGCCTCCTTTACTTCTTCGCTCTGGAATGCGTCTTGTGGTGCTCAAGATGTTGAGCCTTGATGATGAGCCTAGCAAGGTGCCTTTGCTCCCCCCTGAGCTCCTTCTCCAGGTGAGCGACGTCCCACCGCCGCCCCTGGATCATGCCGACGGTCTGCTTGAGATCACTGACCTGGTGCTCTAAATCGATGAGCCAGGGAACAAACGCAAGAAACACGGTGAAAACCAGGGTGATCAGGGCGATGATTCCGTTCGAAGTGAGTTTTTCGAGCTTCCCGTCAACGCGGGCTTCCAGTTCTGCGACGATCGTGTCAACGCCGGATTTCAGTTCATTGAAATCGCGCGAAAGCTTCCGGAGACTGCTGTTCAACGGCTTCGGAAGGACATCCGCGAGCGTCTTCTTGTCACCACGCACGCCGTACTCGCCGCTGTAGGTGCCGGTTTTCACCTGCATGCGCTCAAACTCGAGTCGAACGCATTCTTCACCCGGCTTGAGGACTATCCGCCGATCGCTCAGGTTGTAGAGCAGCGCCCAGATCTTGCCTTTGTATCCGGCGTCGATCTGGCTTTGGGTTGCCATGATCAGCCCCTCGAACAGCCTCTCGACCTTCAGCGAGAGATGGCCCACCACATCGGGAGGGAGGTTCAATTCTTCGAGCATCTCGACGACGACCACATCCGTCGGTTCAATCACGATCCCGGCGGCGTTGCCATCAAGCGTCTGTGTCCGGAACCGTTCGGTTCCTGAACCGTTTTCCTCGTCGCTGCTCAGGTAGTACTTCTGCCCGACACGCATGTCGTAGCTCGCGGTCTTCACCTGTTTCTTGTCGAAGTACGCAATCAGTCCACCCGCGGGCTCAGCGAGCTCAACGATGTCCTGGTGCGGCAAGACTCCGACTCTGACTGGCATCAGCTGTGACTCTGTCCCCAACGGCTGCGGTTCAGCTCGAGCTTGGCTCTTGCCGCTTGGTCGATGTCGATCCCGACGACATTCGCCAGTTGCACGGCGTACAGAACGACGTCAGCCAGCTCATCCGAGAGCGCCTCCACATCGACGGTCTCACCCCACTGAAAGTGCTCGAGCACTTCCGCAGCCTCAAGCGCTAACGAGATAGCGAGATTCCTTGGCTCCTGCGGTTTGGCGCTGTCGGCGGAATACCAGCCCCTCGACTCCACGAAGTCGTGCATCTCACGCTGGAGGGGCCACCCAGCCGCCGGAGCATCGAGAGGCATCGCGCAATTCTCTTCCGCTCACCGGACAGACAACACGCCTTCAGCTCAGCCACTCGACGACCTCCGTACGCCGCGATGCGCCCTCACCTTCCATCCAGGCCATCGTCTGGACGATCGTCCACCCGCGCGCCCGTTCGCGGTCGAGGCCGAGCTCGGAGCACAGGCGGTCGAGCCGGTAGAGGACGTCGCGCTGGGAGTGTCCCAGCTCGCGTGAGCGGACGATCGGCGCCACCGCGAATTCTCGTTCCGCGGCGAGCGGCTTCGGATCGATGACGAGCCACGGCTCGCGCTCCGCGGCGAGCACGTTTTCGCCGTGCATGTCCTGGTGGACGAGCACGAGCTCGCCCTGTGTCGGCGCGAGCTCGCGGGCGAGCGCGACCGCCGCGCTACGGAGGCGCCCCGGCGCCGCCCGCGAAAGGTCGCCGTCCTCGAGCCACCAGACGGTCTCCTCAGCCAGTGTGCGAAAGCCGGCCGCGTCCTTCCACAGCCGCGGCAGCAGCTCGATGAGCACGCCGAGCGGGTCGTCCGCGCCCTCCGAAAGGAACGTCCCCGGCTCGCAGCGCTCGAGGAGAAGTGCGTTGCGCGCGTCGTCGCGGCGGAGCAGCCGCACCGCTCCGTCGCCGTCCCAGCGCGCGAGCGCGTCTGCCTCCTGCTCCGACTCACGGTGCGGGATGCCGATCTTCAGCACGGCCGGCGTGCCGTCCGCGAGCTCCGCCCGGACGACCTGCTCCGATGCGCCGCCGGGAACGTACAGCTCGCCGAGCGTGAGTTCCCACTCCTCCGCGAGGGCCTCGACCGACATCCCGCTACCCTATGGCGCGTTCTCGGGGTGTGGCGCAGCCTGGTAGCGCGCTCCGTTCGGGTCGGAGAGGTCCCCAGTTCGAATCTGGGCACCCCGATTTTCCTCGTGACAGGGCTCCTCCGCGCTCGAGCGTGAGGAGCCTGTATACGTAGCGCGTGATCGCGTCCCACTTCCGGCTGCTCGTCGGGGACTTTCCGGCGACGTTCCGCTTTTACCGGGAGATCGTCGGCTTGCCGACGACATATCCGCCCGAGGCTGCCGGGCCGTACGCCAAGTTCGAGCTCGGCGGCGACAAGTATCTCGGCCTGTTCGACCGAGGGCTCATGCTCGAAGCCGTCGGGCGAACGGCCGAGCTGGAGCGGACGCAGGACGTCCACGCCATGCTCTGCGTCTCCGTCCCGGACGTGAACGCCGAGGCGCAACGCCTCGCGGCTCTGGGAGTCGAGCTCGAGGTGCCGCCGGCCGACCACGAGCCGTGGGGGATGCGCACGCTGTACGTGCGCGACCCGGAGGGAAACCTCGTCGAGTTCTACGGGCCGCTCGACGCCGCTAAGCCGGAACCGTAGGTCCTCCGCAGCCAGCCGAGCCGTTCGGCGAGCTCGGGAGCTTCGTCCGGACGCTCGGGTAGCGCGACCAACATCGACGCGCAAATCCACGCCGCATAGACCTGGATGCACTGCTCCAGCACATCTCTGTCGTGGTCGCCGTACGCGACAAGAGCGGACCGGGTCCTCTCGTCGTCCCAAAGGGCGAGCGCCGCGAGGTCGAACTCGCGCGGCCCGCGACACGCGGTCTCGAAGTCGTGCCACAACGGCCCCGGCATGCAATTCGCCAGATGCGCATCGCCGTGGACCGCCTGCCACGCACCGGCCGGCGCCTGAGTGCCCAGCTCGCGCAGAAGATCGACGTCGTCGGACGGCTCGAGACTGTCGAGCATGTCGTTGAGATCTCGGGTATGCAGCTCGGGCAATTCGTCGGCGTAGTCCGCCAGCGCCTCGTGGATCTCGCGAAGCGCGCGACCGGCGTCCTCGGGATCGACCTCGCCGCCCGGCTCGACGTAGCTCCAGAACGCGACGACGTGGCCACCGTGGCGGTGCGGGCCTGGGTCTAGGAGGTCGGACGGTGGCACGACTCGGGCTCCCGCGCGTGCCGCGTGCGAGGCGACGCTGAGTTCGCGAGCCACACGCTCCTCCGGCTGCAGGGGTCGTCCGCTCGAGACACGCGCGACCAGCGGCAACGGCCGCAAATGGACGAGGACGTGCCAGTCGTTCCTGAGAACGACCGGGTCGTCGCTCCGGAGGCCATGCTCCGCCGCAACCGCGACGGCGGCGGCGACCGCGCTGTCGCTCATCCGAAGCCGTACGCGCCGGGGAAACGCTCGCTGAGGAGCCGCACGAGCAGCGCAGCCGGAAGACCGACGACGTTGAAGAAGTCGCCCTCGATCCGTTCGACGAGCGACGCACCGAGTCCCTGGATCGCGTAGGCGCCGGCGCGGCCCTCCCACTCCCGCGAGGCGATGTAGTGCGCGAGGTCGCGCGGAGTCAACGAGCGGAACGTGACGAGCGTCGTCTCGCTGTGCACCTCCTCCCAGGCGTCGGTCAGGAGCGCGAGGCCGGAGACGACCTCGTGCGTGCGGCCCGAGAGGGACTCGAGCATCTCCTCTGCCTCGTCGGCGCTCGCCGCCTTCCCGTACACGCGGCCGTCGAGGACGACTTCGGTGTCGCAGCCGAGCACAGGTCTTCCCGCCGCGCGCGCGAGCGCCGAGCGTGCCTTGCCGACGGCGTGCGCGACCGGATCGTCCTCCGCCTCCTCGTAGTCGGGGGCGACGGCGTCGAACGGCACGCGCAGCAGCGCGAGGATCTCCCGGCGCCGCGGCGAGGTCGAGGCGAGGAGGAGTGGAGGCGCGGGAGAGACGCTCATGCCTTGCGGCAGACCCAGATGCACTCTGCCGGCCAGCATTCGGCCCACTCGACGGGGATGCCGTAGGTCGTTGTGGCACCTTCCGGCGGCTGCGGCTCGACGAGATCCTCGATCAGGAGGCCGCTCGCGCGCAGGAGCCGAACCCATTCGCCGTAGCCGAGGTTGTACGTCGCTGCACCGTCTCCCTCGTCGAGATAGCGGAGCCCGAAGTACGGCCGCTGGAGTCTTGCCACCTGCTCGTCGGCGTCTTCGTCGAGGCACATGCGCGCGAACGGGCTCGTCACGTTGAAGACCAGTGACCCACCGGGGCGCAAGAGCCTTGCCGCCTCGGGCGCCACCCGGTGCGGGTCGCCCCACGAAAGCGCCCCATGGTCGGAGAAGACGACATCGAAGCTCGCGTCCGGCAACGGCACGTCCTCGGCCGGCGCGTGGACGAGCGGGAACTCGGCGCCGAGCGACCGGGCGTGTTCGAGCTGTCGCTCGGAGTAGTCGAGACCGACACAGCGCGCACCGAGTGCGGCCAGCGCGATTGCGAACCGCGCCGCGCCGCAGCCGAGCTCGAGGACGTCCTTGCCTGCCACGTCACCGAGCAGGCCGAGCTCCGTCTCCGGAATCTGCCAGGTTCCCCACGCCGCGCCGCTGAGGAACCGGCCGTGCGTGCGCTGGTAGTCATCCGCCCGCGCGTTCCAGGCCGCGCGGTTCGCTTCTACATGATCAGGCGGGCTCGCCATATCTCTTCGCAGGGCCACTTCCTGGCCCAGTCGGCGCTCACGTAGTCGTAGTACTGGTGCGTCGCAGACTCTGCCGGCGCCTGGATCTCGATCAGGTCGAGGATCTCGAAGCCGTTCGCGCGCAGCAGGCGGATCCAGTCGCCGTGCGCGAGGTGGTACTCGACGCCGCTGTCGGGCCACCGGAACTCGTGCATCCCGAACTGCGGCCGCTGCAGTGTCTCGCTGGCCGGCAGATCCTCCTCCGGCGAGCAGAGCATTACGAGCGTCGAGTTGCGGAGAAAGACGAGCTCGCCGCCGGGCCGCAAGAGCCGCGCCGCCTCGGGGATCCACTGGTACGGATCCGCCCAGATCGAGGCGCCGTACTCGGAGAGGACGAGGTCGAACGACGCGTCGGGCAGCGGGACGTCCTCCCCGAACGCCTCGACGAACTCGAGGCCCAGCCCGAACTTCTCGTTGCAGCGCTGCGCCGTCGCGAGTTGCGCCGGGGTCGGATCGACGCCGACGACGCGCGCCGCGCCGGCCTTCTTCAGCCACGCGCCGAAGTACGCGGTGCCGCAGCCGAGCTCGACGACGTCCTTCCCGGCGACCTCCGGCAGCGCATTGAGCTCGCTCTCGGGGACGCACCAGACGCCCCAGTCGATCTTGTCCCTGGCCCACGCCTCCTCGGCGCGCGCATCGGTGTGTTCCGCGTTGGCGCGCGTCCAGGCCTCGACGTTCGGATGGGTCACGAGAACCAGAGAGCGATCTCGCGCGCGGCCGACTCGGGCGAGTCGGAGCCGTGCACGAGGTTGTCCGGCATCGAGACCGCGAGGTCGCCGCGGATCGTCCCCGGCGCGGCGTTCGCGGGATCGGTCGCGCCGATCGTCGAGCGCATCGTCGCTATCGCGCCTTCTCCCTCGACGACGAGCGCCCACGTCGGGCCGGAGGAAATGAAGTCGACGAGATCGCCGAAGAACGGCTTCTCGCGGTGCTCGGCGTAATGCTCCTCGCCCAGCTCGCGGCTCGCCGTGAGGAGCTTTCCCTCGCGGATCTCGAAGCCGCGCGCCTCGATCCGGCCGAGGATCTCGGCAGCGAGGCGGCGACGTACCGCGTCCGGCTTGATGAGGATGAGGGTCTGCTCGACGGCCATCGGGGCCGCACTCTATCTAGCTGCGTTCGCGAGCCCGGCGACGTGCCGTTGTGGCCGCGCGACGGGTCCCGAGCGCCGGCGGCGCGCCGGTTTCGGGCCTCTGCATGGGCGTCTCGCAGTACGGGCAGATCTGCCACATCGGCTCGAGCGGTGCGTTGCAGCTCGAGCACGCCTGCTTGAGCTTGGTCGTGCAGACCGGACAGACGAGGAAGCTCGGATCGACGTCGGCACGGCAGACCGGGCAGCTGATGTCAGCGCCCGCGAGGCGCGACTCGATCGCGCGGATCTCGAGCTCCCGCTCGCGCCGGTCGTCGATGAACTCCGGCGGGCGGAAGAGCATGTAGATGAACGGCCCGACGAACGGCGGGAACAACCCGACGAGGGTTGCGAGCCCGACGAGAAGCGGCTCCTCGATCCGGCGTTGCGCATCGCGGTACGTCCAGTAGCCAAGCGAGAGCCAGAGGACGACGATCATCGCGATGCCCACCTCGATGACGAGGTGCGCCGTTCCCGAGCTGAGGATGCTGGCGAGAACGCTCACGCGAGCATCCTAGATACCGCGCGGCCCCGTCATGTGCAGGGCTTACCCCACTCTGTCCGGTGTATAGAGGTCCGCGAGAACGTAGAGCGAGCCGGTGACGAGGATTCGGCCGTCCGGCGCGGCGAGATCGAGCGCGCGGAGCCGCGCGGCATGGGGGTCTCCGACAGATTCGACGCGCTCGAAATGCGCGGCGGCGAGCTCGGCAAGCTCGGCCGCCTCGAGCGCGCGGTCATTCGAGCTCTTGGTCGCGACGAGTGTCGAGCCGGCGCGTGCGAGCCGGCGGAGGATCCCGTCTGCGTCCTTGTCGCAGAGGATCGACGCGACGATCACATAGCCTCCCGGCTCCGGCAGCCGCTCGAGCAGCCAGTCGACCGCCTCGGGTGTGTGCGCGCCATCCCAGACCTCGCGGCCGCGCATCTCGAACCGGCCCGGGAGGCTCGCCTCGGCCAGCTCTCCGTCGCGACCGAGAAACGCGGCGGCCGCCTCGCGCGCGCCCCCGATCCGCACGTCGTTGTCGGGTACGAGACGCGCGAACTCCTCATCCGGGAGGACGACGACCGCGCCTGGCACAGCGACCGCAAGCTTCTCGCGCGCGATCGCCTCGCGCGTGGAGCCGAGCACCTCTGTGTGCTCGAGGCCGACGTTCGTGAGAAGGACGACGCGCGCATCGATCACGTTCGTCGCGTCGAGGCGCCCGCCGAGCCCCGCCTCGATCGCCGCCGCCTTCACGCCGCACGCGGCGAAGTCGGCGAACGCGGCCGCGGTGAGGATCTCGAACTGCGTCGCGCCGAGCTCCTCGGCCGTCGGGCGAACGCGCTCGATCGCACGCTCGAAGCCATCCGGATCGGTCTGCAGCCGCTCGTGCCAGCCCGAGACGTGCGGCGAGGTATAGGCGCGGCCGCCGATAGTCGCCGAAAGCCTGCGTGTTGCGGTCGACTTCCCCTTCGTGCCGACAACGTGAATCGTGTCGAGCTCGCGCTCGGGATTCCCCATGCGGGCGAGGAGCTCACGCATCCGCTCGAGCCCGAAGCCGTCGGCCGGCCACGGGCTCAGCGACTCAACCCAGCGCGTCGCGCTCTGCAACGTACTGCGCGAGCTTCTCGCGCTCGCCCTCGACGGCCGCAGGATCGGCGTTCGCGACGAACTTCTCGTTCGCGAGCATCTTCTCGGCCCGGTCGATCTCCTTCTGCAGCCTCGCCCGCTCGGCGTCGACGTCTCCCTGCTCGGCGTCTGCGGACGGCCGGACGACCGCCTCGAAGATCCGCAGCGCATCGCCGTCGAGTGTTATTCGCACCTGGCTGCGCCGGTAGATCCGCGCCGCCGTCTGCGCCCGATCGAGCGCGCCGAAATCGCCGTCCGCCGCGGCAGGCTCGGGCCACGGCGCGACGATCAGCCGCGTCTCGCGACCCGGGAGCTGCGTCCAGATCTCCTCGGTCACGTGCGGCATGACCGGGTGGAGGAGCTTGAGCAGCCGCTCGAGCGCGGCGAGCGCGGTCGTGCGGACGTCCTCCTCCCCGAGGCGCGGCTTGATCGACTCGAGGTACCAGTCGCAGAAGTCGTCGAAGGTCAGGTGGTACAGCCGCTCCACCCCGTGCGCAAGGTCGAAGCGCGCGAAGTCGTCCTCGAGCTCCGCGCGCGTCGCGTCGATCCGCGCGAGGATCCAGTTTTCCTCGACAGAGCTCGGCCGGGCGTCCGGCTCCACGGCGCCGGCCATCAACAACAGCCGACTCGCGTTCCAAAGCTTGTTCGCGAGCTTTCGCCCCTCCTCGATCGAGCCGAATGAGAAGCGCGGATCCTGGCTCGACGTCACCTTGAGCAGTCCGTACCGCGTGGCGTCGGCTCCGTGCGGCCCGAGCACGTCCTCGGGATCGACCGCCGTGCCATGCGTCCGCCCCATCCGGCTGCCGTCCGGGTTCGCGAGATACGAGTGGATGACGGCGTCCTTGAACGGCTCAGCGCCCTCGAGCTCGAGGCCGGAGAAGATCATCCGCGCGATCCAGAGGAAGATGATGTCGCGCGCCGTCGTGAGGACGTGGCCGGGGTAGTAGCGCGCGAGCTCCGGCGTCTGCTCGGGCCAGCCGAGCGTCGCGAACGGGTAGAGCGCCGACGAGAACCACGTGTCGAGGACGTCCTCGTCCTGACGCAGCTCCGTCGAGTCGCACTCCGCACACGCGCCCGGCTCGCTCTCGGCGACCGTGACGTGTCCGTCGGGGCAGTACCAGACCGGGATGCGATGGCCCCACCAGATCTGGCGCGAGATGCACCAGTCGCGGACGTTCTCCATCCAGTTGAGGTAGACGCCCGCGAAGCGGTCGGGCGTGAACTTGACGCGCCCTTCTTTCACCGCGGCGACCGCCGGCGTGGCGAGCTCCTCCATCGCGAGCCACCACTGCGGCACGATCAGCGGCTCGATGCGGCTCTTGCAACGCGCGCAGTGTCCGACCGCGTGACGGTGGCTCTCACGCTTCTCGATCAGCTCACGCTCGGCCGCCCACGCGAGCACGCGCTTCTCGGCCTCCTCCTGCGTCAGCCCGGCGAGCTCGCCCGCAGCGTCGTTCATCAGCCCATCCGGGCCGATCACGGACAGCTCCGGGAGACCGTGGTCGCGGCCGATCTCGAAGTCGGTCGGGTCGTGTCCTGGCGTGATCTTGAGCGCGCCCGTCCCGAAGTCCATCTCGACGCGCGCGTCAGCGATCACCGGGACATGCCGCTCGACGAACGGGACGACGACCTCCTTGCCGACGAGGTCGCGGTAGCGCTCGTCGTCGGGGTGCACTGCGACGGCGACGTCCGCGAGGATCGTCGCCGGGCGCACCGTCGCGATCGTCACATGGCCGGAGCCGTCGACGAGTGGGTACCGGATGTACGAGAGCGCGTCGTCGGAGTCCTCGTGCTCGACCTCGAGGTCGGAGAGCGCCGTCTGGTCCTTCGGGCACCAGTTGACGATGCGGTTGGCGCGGTAGATGAGGCCGCGCTCGTAGAGGTGGACGAACCAGCGGATGACGGCCGCGTAGTAGCCCTCGTCCATCGTGAAGCGCGTTCGGCGGTAGTCGAGCGACGCGCCGAGTAGCCGGAACTGGCTCATGATGGTGCCGCCGTAGCGCTCGAGCCACTCCTGGGCGTAGGCGTCGAAGCCGTCGCGGCCGAGCTCGCGCTGGGTCTTCCCTTCCTTCGCCAGCTGCCGCCCGATCGAGGCCCAGGTCGACAGCCCGCCGTGGTCGTAGCCGGGCTGGAAGAGCGTGTTGCGCCCGCGCATGCGGTGGTAGCGGACAAGCGCGTCCTCGAGCGAGAGCTGGAGGCAGTGTCCGATCGTCAGCGAGCCGGAGATGTTCGGCGGGGGGTGCATGACCACGAACGGCTCGCCGGGCACCTCGGGGTCAGCCGCGTAGAGGCCTTCCTCTTCCCAGATCTGCTGCCAGCGGTTCTCGACGCCCTGCGGCTTGTAAAGCGTGTCCATCGGGCGGATGTTGTCAGGCAGCGACTATGAAGAGACCGTAGCAGGCTTAGACTCGCGCCATGAGGTGGTCGTGCCTTGCCATTCTCGCCGCCGCCGGGCTCGCACTCGCGGGCTGCGGCGGCTCGAAGTACGCGACGAGGGAGTTCACGGAGCCGTCCTCGGCGATGGAACCGACGCTGCATTGCGCACAGCCTGCTCCCGGCTGCCGCGGCACGGCGGCCGATCACATGATCGTCGATGTCGCAAGGCCGGTGAAGCGCGGCGACATCATCGTTTTCCAGAGTCCGCGGCAAGTGGCGGTGGATTGCGGCGCGGGCGGGATCTTCGTCAAGCGAATCGTCGGATTGCCGGGCGAGACTATCGGCGAGGATGGTCAGGGCTTCATCTCCGTGAACGGCAAGCGTCTGGATGAGCCGTACATCTCCGCCAGGGCGCGAGCGCTCGACAGCTTCCATTTCCACCAGCACTGGAAAGTGCCGGGAGGCGACTACTTCGTGCTCGGAGACAACCGCTCGCAGTCGTGCGACTCACGCCAGTGGGGAGGCGTGCCGAGCAAGAACATCATCGGTCCCGTGGTGAAGATCATCCGCGGCTAGGCCACGAGCCGCCGACCTGCTCGAGGATCGCCTCGAGAAGGTGGAACGACGAGAGAACATGGTCGCGAGCGAGCGCGCGTGCGCCTTCGGGGCTTCCCGCGGCGAGTGCCTGCCGGATGGCGCGGTGCTGTTCCGCGTTCTTCACGTAGAGGCCGTCGATGGAGTGGTCGCCCGGCGCCCAGACGGCAGGGCCGGAGAACGAGCGGCGCGAGCTCTTTGCGAGCTGTTCGACGAGTGGCAGGTCGGCGACGCGATAGATGACGTCGTGGAACGCGTGGTTCGCGCGGACCCAGTCGCCCATGATCGAGCGCCGCGCCTCGCCGGGCTCGCGCGCGCGGAGCTCCTTCGAGATCCCGGCGAAGTGCTGCTCCTTCTCCTCGAGCTCAGAGAGCACCTCGGGCGTCATCCTCTTCGCGGCCACCTCGGTCGCAAGCGCCTCGAGCTCGGCGCGCACCATGAACGCCTCGTGCAGCTCGTCGCGCGAGATCGTCCGCACGCGGACGCCGCGGTTCGGGACGAAGGAGACGAGGCCGAGCGCCGCGAGCTTGCGCAGCGCTTCGCGGATCGGCGTCCGCGAGACGTTGAACTGCTCGGAGAGCTGCTCCTGCCGGAGGACCGTGCCCGGCTCGAGCTCGCCCGAGACGATCGCCTCCTCGATCACGAGCGCGATGTCGTCGGCCTTCGTGCTGTCGCGCACCTGGGTCATGCGACCGAGTCCACGTACTCCTTCAGTCGAGTCGTTCGTAGGCGGGCAGGGTCAGGAAGTCCTCGAGCTGGTCGGCGAGCGCAAGCGAGGCAAAGAGCTGTTTCGCCTCGTCGCCCGCCTCCACCGCGGCGATCTCGTCGCGCACCTGCTGTTCCGAGACGCGGCCGTGGCGCACCCACTGCCAGATCTGCGAGCGGGAGATCTCGGCTGTCGCGGCGTCCTCCATGAGGTTGTCGATCGCCGCGGCGCCGACCCCGTGCAGCCAGGAGTCGAGGTAGCGGACGCCGACGGAGACGTTCGTGTGGACGCCGGCGTCGGTGACCTCGCCCGGCGTGTCGGGGATGGAGAGGAGCGCCGCCTCGTCGGGGACGACCTCCGCGCGGAGCCGCTCGAGCTGGTTCGGCCGCTCGCCGAGCGCCGCGTCGAAGACCTCGGTGCAGACGGGCACGAGATCCGGATGCGCGACCCACGAGCCGTCGAAGCCGTCACGCGACTCGCGCTCCTTGTCGTCCCGCACCTTCGCGAGCGCGACCTCGTTGACCTCGGGATCCTTGCGCGACGGGATGAACGCCGCCATGCCACCGATCGCGTGCGCACCCCGCTTGTGACAAGTTGTCACAAGGAGTTCCGTGTACGCCCGCATGAACGGCACGGTCATCGTGATCTGGACGCGGTCGGGCAGCACCCAGTCGCGCGCGCGGAACTTCTTGATCGCGCTGAAGATGTAGTCCCAGCGACCGGCGTTGAGCGCGCAGCCCCAGTCGCGAAGCTCGTAGAGGATCTCGTCCATCTCGAACGCCGCGAGGATCGTCTCGATGAGAACGGTGCAGCGGATCGAGTCGTCGTCGGCGAGCCGGAACGCGTCGGCCCACAGCCGCGCCTCGAGATGCGACTCGAGCTTCGGAAGGTAGAAGTACCGCGCGCCGCTCGCGTACGCAAGGCCGAAGTCGAAGAGCGACGCGGACACGGGCTCGCCGTCGACCTCGTGGTGCCGTTCGACGAGGTGCCAGCCGCGCGGGCGGATGAGCAGCGTCGCCGCGTCGTCGTTCACGCGGTACGTCTTCTCCGCCGTCTCGAGTGAGAGCTCACCCGCGATCGCGTCGCGGACGTTCGCGTGCCCGCGGACGACGTTCTCCCACGTCGGCGAGTTCGCGTCCTCGAAGTCGGCCATGAAGACGCGCGCACCGGAGTTGAGCGCGTTGATCATCATCTTCCGGTCGACAGGCCCGGTGATCTCGCAACGCCGGTCGACGAGATCCGGCGGAGCAGGCGCGACGCGCCACTCGCTCTCGCGGACGTCGCGCGTCTCGGGAAGGAACCCGGGATTCTCGCCGGCGTCGAGGCGCAGCTGCCGCTCCTGCCGCGCCTCGAGCAGCTCGAACCGCCGCGGATTGAGCTCGCGGTGGAGCCGCTCGACGAACGCCAGCCCCTCGCGCGAGAGCGTTTCCGGGGCGACGACGCTCACGCGGGCGCGTGCTCCTTCGTGAACTGGGCCTCCTCGGTCGAGCCCTTCAGCGCAAGCGTCTCGCTTTCGGGCGAGACGGCCTGCGTGACGAGGTCGAAGTAGCCGGCGCCGACCTCGTGCTGGTGGCGCGTCGCGGTGTAGCCGAACTCCTCGAGCTCGAACTCCCGTTCCTGGAGCCGCACGTACGCGGGCATCTGCTCCTCGGCGTAGCCGAGCGCGAGCTCGAACATCGCCGCGTTGACCGAGTGGAAGCCGGCGAGCGTGATGAACTGGAAGCGGTAGCCCCACTCGTTGAGCTGGTCCTGGAACGACGCGATCTGGTCGTCGTCGAGGTGCTTCCGCCAGTTGAAGGACGGCGAGCAGTTGTACGCGAGGAGCTTGCCCGGGAACTTGTCGTGCACCGCCTCGGCGAACTCCTTCGCCTCGCCGAGATCCGGCGTCGCGGTCTCGAACCAGACGAGGTCGGCGTACGGCGCGTACGCGAGCCCGCGGGCGATGGCGGCTTCGATGCCGTCGCGGATCCGGAAGAAGCCTTCCGCCGTGCGCTCGCCCGTGACGAAGTCACGGTCGTACTCGTCGACATCGCTCGTGAGGAGCGCGGCGCTGAGCGCATCCGTGCGCGCGACGAGCACCGTCGGCACACCGCAGACATCCGCGGCGAGCCGGGCCGCGCTCAGGGTGCGGACGAACTGCTGCGTCGGCACGAGAACCTTGCCGCCGAGGTGGCCGCACTTCTTCTCCGAGGAGAGCTGGTCCTCGTAATGGACGCCCGCGGCGCCTGCCTCGATCATCGCCTTCATCAGCTCGAACGCGTTGAGCGGGCCGCCGAAACCGGCCTCCGCGTCGGCGACGATCGGCGCGAACCAGTGCGTTCCGTTCCGATCCTCCGCGAAGTCGATTTGGTCTGCGCGCTGGAGCGCGTTGTTGAGGCGCTTGACGAGCGACGGGACGCTGTTGACGGGATAGAGGCTCTGGTCGGGATACGTCGAGCCCGCGAGGTTCGCATCGGCTGCGACCTGCCAGCCGGAGAGGTAGATCGCGTCGAGGCCGGCCCGCACCATCTGGACGGCCTGGCCACCGGTCAGCGCGCCGAGCGCGCGGACGGGCGCCTCGCGCTGCAGGAGCTGCCAGAGCCGCTCCGCGCCGAGTTTGGCGATGGTGTGCTCGGGAACGACGGAGCCGCGGAGCTTGACGACCTGCTCGGCCGTGTACGTCCGCTCGATACCGCTCCACCGCTCGTCGTTCCACTTCGACTCCAGTTGCCGGACCGCCTCGTCGATCATCTCGCCTCCCCTGCTGTGGTCGTGGATCGATCTCGGATCCGAGATATACCACAGTTCGCGGTTGCTAACCACCCCGAGGCGGGGAACGCACCGATCTGGGATCCGTACTAGAGCTTGTAGTAGCGGTAGATGACCTCGGCGACGCAGACGGGCTTCTCCACGCCCTCGCACTCGATCGTCGCCGTCATCGTCGCCTGCCGTCCCCAGTCTTCCTCTTTGAGCTCGTCGACGCGGAACGTGCCGCGCACATGCGAGCCCGAGGGGACGGGCGCCGGGAACCGCACCTTGTTCAAGCCGTAGTTGAGCCCCATGCCGATGCCGGGATCGTCGTGCGGCAAGACCTCGTACGACATCGCCGGCAGCAGCGAGAGCGTGAGGTAGCCGTGCGCGATGGTGCCGCCGAACGGCGACTGCTTCGCCATCTCGGGGTCGACGTGGATGAAGTTGTGGTCGTGCGTCGTGTCGGCGAACGCCTGGATCATCTCCTGCGGCACGTCGATCCACGATGACGGCCCGAACTCGGCTCCCACGTCCATGGCTGTCATGCCGCGAACGCTACGCGATCACGCGCCGTGCCGGAACAGCTGCCAGAGACGCCGGGGCATCCCACGCCACCCCGTCCGCTTGGCCTCCTCGACCGCAAGCTTCCCGACGAGTGCCAACCCCACGAGCCCGACGACGATCTGGATCCCCCAGACGACCAAGCGGAAGGTGGTCGCCGAGGAATCGCTCGTCAACTTGCCGTTGCTCTGGGCTATGTGGATCAAGATCTGCGCGAACGGGAGCCACGACAGGACGATGAGCAGGATTCCGACGCGCAACCGGAGCCGGTGTGACTGCATCGGTCAATCCATACCACGCTCCGTCGCTGAGGATCCTCACTCTCCGCGCACCAGGCGCTTGTTGGCTTTCAGCCACCGTTTACGGGCACGCTCGACGACCGGTCGCAGGCGGCGCACCTCCCGCTCGTCACGGTCGGCCTCAGCGGCCTGAAGCCGCCCCATCGCGCTGAGGAATTTCTGGTGGAGAGCAATCTCCTCAGCGCGGATCTCGCGCCCGTGTGAGAACTCGGATCCCACGGACGCGAGTATCGCCGGTGCGATTCGGGAGCTACAAGCGGTCGCACGGATCGCGGCGGACTGTGGGAGGCTCGGCCGATGCCGCGCCGTCGGAAGCCCCATGGTTCTCGCCGACGCTGACCCCGGCGTCAGCCGCCGTGGAAGAACATGCTGCCGGCTCCGTTCATGAGCCCCAGCGTCAGCTGCCCGTCCTCCACCGTCTGAGTAGCAACCTGGGTGAGCAGGTGAACGTACTGGTCGGAAAGCGAGTCGGGCGCGCACTGCGCCCTCGTCATCGGACCCGGCGCAAGCGTGAGGCTGGCGCCCGAGAGCTTGTAACTGCCGCTGAGCTGGTTGCAGTCGGCCTTTGCTTCGAACGAGCCATCTTTGTTTAGAAGGAGCAAGTAGTTCTGCGGGTCGGGCACGGTCGACAGATGCGCGGGGTGCGTCTCTTGCAGCCCGTTCCACGCCCACAGCACGCCGACGATCGAGGACGCGCTGCTGCTGCTGTTGTTGCTGCCGCCGCAGCCGGCCAGCAACGCCGCGAGGAGGACGACCGCGAGCAACACGCCGGACGTCCGGGGACGTATCACCTTCATCGGGTCCGACTCTTCTGCCAACCGCGGCTGCAAACATCGCCCCGTTGGCATGAGTCTGCAGCATTCGTCCCTGGGCCGGCGATGCTGGAGTGTCACCCGGTCGAACGAAGGAGACGGATCGCGTTTGTGAGGCGATGATCCTGCTTGCCGTGCCACTCGATTAGCACGTTGTCGATCGTCGTGGTACTCAGCGACCTTCCGGTTGCCTGGGCGAGGGCGAAGCGGATACGGCCTGCGTCGGACACGGTGTGAAAGACCGCGACCCGGACGGCGACGGGCGGCACCGCGTCAGGCTCTGTTGCCATCGTCGCGAGCGTTCCCTCAAGGGACCATGTGGCTCCCGCCACGTCGTTCACCCCGACGAGTGGAATGCCGGCGGACGCAAACGCGCTCCGCGTCGCACCGACCGTCAGGAGCGCGTGCGACACCCATACCGCTCTTCCGATCAGGTGCTGGACGCGTTCGAAGAAGTCGCCGCCGACGAGGCTTTGGTGTCGGTCTCTGATGCTGAAGAAAATCGGGGCGCACCACGACGAGTAGAGGCTGGGGGAGCCGAAGCTGGGGTCCGGGCTGTAGTACGTCGTGAACCGCGCCCGTGCGAGGGGGCGACGGTTGGCGCCTCGAAAGACGATGTTCAGCGGTGCGGTGGCCGCTCCCTCTGCGAAGCAGCCGTGGGTCTCGGGCTGAGCGATTGGTAGCGCGTTGAACCAGCGGACGATCCGGTGCAGCTTCCACCCCGTTACGCGCGCGGTGTCCATATACCGAGACGAGATGTCGAGAGAAGTGACGCTGTGGGGGACGGCATCGTGCGCTGAACGGGGCACGATCCAGATGTCCTGCGCGTGCGCTCCCACGCCGGTTGATCCATCCGGCAACACGGCAACGGTCACGTTCACCTGTCGGGACGAAATCTGTCCCGGCTTGGGCGGGAACGTGAAGGACGCAGCCTCGGAGGAGCCGGTGGGCGACGAGCTGCTCGCCGACCCGGCGTAGTGGGAACCGCTCGGCGGGTGCGCCTCCATATACGCCCAGACGTCAGCGAACGAGCCCGGGACGCTCCAGTAACGAGAGCGCTCGATCAGCTCCGGAGTAACCGGGATAGTCACGTCCCCGAGCGCTCCGCCATCGTGTGCCAACCGCTGCGCTCCGTCCGGAAGCCGCACCAGACCAAGCAGCCGTCGCGCATCGCGCACAGCGGCGAGCTTGTTGCCAGCGGGAGTGAGCGTGGCGCTGACGGGTCGAAGCGTCCGCAGTGTGGGTGCTGTGGTGTGTTGCGAGGCCGCGCAGCCCACAAACACCGTCATGCCGACGACGGCGCATACAACGGCGAGCGCCTTCTTCATCACGACAAAGATACGGCGCCGCCGGCGAAAAACGTCACGCCGCAGGCGGGAGGGGGGGTCGGGCGGGCCCGGCTTACGCATCCGCGTCGCGCGATCCCCGAGCTGCTCAGGCCGGAGAGTTCGAGCCTTGATCTGCAGGACGGATGGGTGTTTGATCCGCGGGGGGATGACGGGAGGTTCAACGTGTTCAAGCAGCTTCAGCGAATGATCGGCCGTGCGGGTTTCCTTGCTTTCGTGACTGTGGCGGCGGGCGCGGCGGTTGCGTACGCGGCTATTCCGGATAGCGGCACGGGGCTATACCACGCTTGCAGGGTGACGTCGACGGGGGCGATCCGGATGATCGATCCGTCTCTCGGGGCTTCGAACAAGCTCGGCCACTGCGTCACCGGAGAGGTTCAGATCACGTGGAACCAGAAAGGCCCCAGCGGCCCGTCAGGTCCGCCTGGTTCGCCTCCCTTGCCGAACCTGAAGCAGGTCGCGACCCTGCAGTGGTGGGGAGCGAAGTTCTCCGGCGGCTCCTACGGCTTCAACGAGCCCTCAGGGGTGGCGTTCGACGGCCGCCACATCTGGGTCACGAACGCCGGCGCCGACTCGGTGACGGAGCTGAACGCGAACGACGGCTCGTGGGTGAGGACGCTCTCCGGCGGCTCCTACGGCTTCAACACCCCCGTAGGGGTGGCGTTCGACGGCAGCCACATCTGGGTCGCGAACCAGGTCGGCGGTTCGGTGACGGAGCTGAACGCGAGCAACGGCGCCTGGGTGCAGACGCTCTCCGGCGGCTCCTACGGCTTCAACAACCCCCGCGCGGTGGCGTTCGACGGCAGCCACATCTGGGTCACCAACGCGCCCGGGAACTCGGTGACGGAGCTCAACGCGAGCAACGGCTCCTGGGTGCAGACGCTCTCCGACCCCTCCTTCAGCTCCTACAGCTTCAACGGCCCCGACGCGTTGGCGTTCGACGGCACCCACATCTGGGTCGCAAACGAGGGCAACTCGGTGACCGAGCTGAACGCGACCGACGGCTCTTGGGTGCAAACGCTCTCCGGCGGCTCCTACGGGTTCAACCAGCCCTTCGGGGTGGCGTTCGATGGCAGCCACATCTGGGTCACCAACAACTTGGGCAACTCGGTGACGGAGCTGAACGCGAACAACGGCGCCTGGGTGCAGACGCTCTCCGGCGGCTCCTACGGCTTCAACGGCCCGTTTGCCGTGGCGTTCGACGGCAGCCACGTCTGGGTCGCGAACGAGTTCGGCCCCCCTTACACGGTGACCGAGCTGAACGCGAATGACGGGTCCTGGGTCAGAACACTCCCGGCCTACGGCACCAACACCTTTGGGCTGGCGTTCGACGGCAGCCACATCTGGGTCACGAACAACGGCAGCAACTCGGTGACGGAGCTGCCCGCCGGCTAAACCTCGTCAATGGACGACCCAATTCGGGAGGACCGGCCCATCAGAGGGCGGGTCCTCCCCCATCGAGATCCCCGATGCCTTGAGCTAGGAAGCTTGAGCGAGAGTGGCAGTCGCGTCCTAGCTGGCGTATAAAGACGGTGGGATGAGGCGCTACGTGTCGCTCGTCGTAGCAGCGGCGGCAACGCTTGCGGTAGCTGTTGTTGTCACTGGGTGCGGCGATAGCCGGTCGATCCTGTACGCCGGGGTCTCCCCGCGCTTGCCGTCCTCCCACCCTTCCGCACCGCACGTAGTGACGGATGCCGAAGCCGTCCGAGTCGGCCGAAAAGAGCGTGCCTTCTGGCTATCGAGTCTTGCGAGCGGGTCGCTCGGCACGACCGGCAATCTCTTCTCACCGCGGCAATTCCGCCTGCGGCTCGCAAGTGCGGCGGGTCGCTACGGCTTCACCGTGGAGCGCGTCCGGTTCGTAAGCACTCGAGGCAGCACTGGAGGCCAAATCGCCGCCCCACTCGTCATCGTCGAGACCTGCAGCTACCTCGCCTTCGCCCACGCGCTTCCCGCCATCGGAAACTCACTCGGCCCGCACCCAGGCTTGTACCTCGAAGCACGAGACGAGCGGGGCGTACCGTTTCTCATCCTCGAGCACTTCCCGGGCGGCAGCGGTGAATGGGCGCGCAGCGACCCGCTCTACCTGCCGTGATGCCCACGGCTGGACAGCAGTCGGCTGCCCGAGTATTCGGGAATCTCCCCTGACCAGCCCATCCGTCTGGCCTGGAGGAGGCGCTAGAGCGTCTAGTGGCCGAGCGCCACGGAGACCGGGTGCTTGGAGCGGGCGAGGGTGGTCACCCTGCCGCCGCCGAGTGGGACTTCCTTCACGGACCCATTCGGATGGTCCTCGTCGCCGTAGTTGACCCAGTAGACGTGCGTGCCATCCACTGCCAGCGAGATGGGGCTGTTCTGGCCACGCGCGAGAGTGGTCACCTTGCCGCCGCCGAGCCGAACCTTTTTCACCGTCCCGCCGCCGTAGTTGGCCCAGTAGACGTGCGTGCCATCCACCGCCAGCGAGATGGGGCTGTTCTGGCCACGCGCGAGGGTGGTCACCTTGCCGCCGCCGAGCGGAACCTTGTTCACCGTCCCAGCCTGCATGTTGACCCAGTAGACGTGCGTGCCGTCCACCGCCAGCGAGAGAGGGCCGGCTTGGCTGCTGGCGAGGGTGATGGCCTTGCCCCCGCCGAGCGGAACCTTCTTCACCGCTCCGTCGTAATAGTCGTTGGCCCAATAGACGTGCGTGCCGTCCACCGCCACCGAGTCAGGATCTAACTGGCCGGAGGCGAGGGTGGTCACCCTGCCGCCGCCGAGCGCGGCCTTTCTTACGGTCCAGTCTACGCCGCCGCCCCAATAGACGTGCGTGCCGTCCACCGCCAGCGAAGCGGGGACCTTCTGGCCGCTGGCGACGATGGTCACGCTTCCGCCGGCGAGCGGAATTTTGTTGATCGTGCCGCCGCCAGTGCTGACCCAGTAGACGTGCGTGCCGTCGACGGCTACCGCTCGAGGGCCTTTCTGGTCTCTTGCCAGAAGGGTCACGCGGCCACCGCCGATCGGAACCGACCACACCTTCCCCCCGTCCGTTTGGGTGACCCAGTAGACGTGACCGGACGCACGGGCGCCGTTTCGTCCCGACGAGCCATAGCCCAACGAGCTTGCGACGAGGAAGAGCCCGACCCCGACCCCGACCCCGACCCCGACCCCGACCCCGATCTGACGAACTGTCATGTGGCCAAGGGTATGCCGCCCCGCCAACGGCGTCCTAACGGACGCTCTCGCGCTCATTCGGTCGAGCTACCGCGGAGATGGGGACGGTCGCCTTCGCCAGTGCTGCCTCTCGCCTGACAGCGACGCTCGGATTGCTGGAGGTGGCTAGGCGGTCTGCTCGGCGGGCTCTTCCGGCTCGTCGCCGGCGGCGCTCGTCACGAGGGTCGGGCGGATGCCCTGCGAGATCGTCTCCTTCGTGATCACGCACTTCGTCACGTCGCGGCGGGACGGGAGCTCGAACATCACGTCGAGCAGCGCGCCCTCGATGATCGACCGCAGGCCGCGGGCGCCGGTCTCGCGCGCGAGAGCGTGGTCGGCGATCTCCCACATCGCGTCGTCGGTGAAGACGAGCTCGATGTTGTCGTAGCCGAAGAACCGCTGGTACTGCTTTGTGAGCGCGTTCTTCGGCTCCTCGAGGATCTGCACGAGATCCTCCCGCCGCAGCTGATGCACGGCGGAGACGACAGGGAGCCGACCGATGAACTCGGGGATAAGCCCGAAATTCAGGAGATCCTCCGGCATGACGTCCGCGAGCAGCTCCGACGACTCGACGGCATTCTTCGAGCGGATGTCGGCGCCGAACCCGACCGCGTTCGCGCCGATGCGCCGCGCGATGATCTTGTCGAGGCCTGCGAACGCGCCGCCGCAGATGAAGAGGATGTTCGTCGTGTCGATCGAGAGGAACTCCTGGTGCGGGTGCTTGCGCCCGCCCTGCGGCGGCACCGAGGCGACCGTCCCCTCGAGGATCTTCAGTAGCGCCTGCTGGACGCCTTCGCCCGACACGTCGCGCGTGATCGACGGGTTGTCCGCCTTGCGGGCGATCTTGTCGACCTCGTCGATATAGATGATCCCCGTCTCCGCCTTCTTGATGTCGAAGTCGGCAGCCTGAATGAGCTTGAGGAGGATGTTCTCGACGTCCTCGCCGACGTAGCCGGCCTCGGTCAGCGCCGTCGCGTCGGCAATCGCGAACGGGACGTTGAGGATCCGCGCGAGCGTCTGCGCGAGCAACGTCTTGCCGCAGCCGGTCGGCCCGAGCAGGAGGATGTTCGACTTCTGAAGCTCGACCTCGTCGTCTTCGGTGCCCATCTGGACGCGCTTGTAGTGGTTGTAGACGGCGACCGACAGCGTCCGCTTCGCCTCTTCCTGCGAAACGACGTAGTCGTTCAGAACCTCGTAGATGTCCTTCGGGCGCGGGAGATTGTCGAGGTCGAGCGTGGTCGGAGTGGTGAGCTCCTCATCGATGATCTCGTTGCAGAGATCGATGCACTCGTCGCAGATGTAGACGCCCGGCCCGGCGATGAGCTTCTTCACCTGGCGCTGGCTCTTGCCACAGAAGCTGCAGAGGAGCTGCTCGTTGCCGTCGGTTGCGCGGGCCATGTTCGGGTTCTACCTCGGTTTCTCGGATTCGTCTACGGGGGGAGTTACCGGTGTGCGATGACCTGGTCGACGATCCCGTACTCCTGGGCTTCGTCGGCCGTCATGTAGTGGTCGCGTTCCGTGTCCTTCGAGACTCGCTCGACGGACTGGTTCGTGTGGTGGGCGATGATCTCCTCCAAGCGCCGCTTGAGAGCGATCGTCTCGCGCGCCTGGATCTCGATGTCGGTGCCCTGGCCCGAGAACCCGCCGGAGACCTGGTGGATGAGGATCTTCGAGTTCGGCAGCGCGGTGCGCTTTCCCTCCGTGCCGGCCGCAAGAAGCAGGGCGCCCATCGACATCGCGATCCCGCAGCACGTCGTGGCGACGTCGGGCTTGATGAACTGCATCGTGTCGTAGATCGCGAGCCCGGCGTACACCGAGCCGCCCGGCGAGTTGATGTAGATGTTGATGTCCTTGTCCGGATCCTCGGACTCGAGGTGGATCATCTGGGCGACGATGAGGTTCGCGACCTGGTCGTCGATCGGGGTGCCGAGGAAGATGATCCGCTCGTTGAGCAGCCGCGAGTAGATGTCGAAGAAGCGCTCGCCGCGGGAGGTCTGCTCGATTACTGACGGGATGACGAGATTGGTAGGCGTGTTCATGTGCGGGCTGCTCCTTCGCCGGGGGTCCAAAGTTTCGTCTCGGTCGGGGGTTTCTCCTTGTCCGGAGTCCAGATTGCCTCGCGCGCGTCGGCCTGCGCCTTGGGGATCGGCTTGACCTCGGCCGCGACGCGGTCGAGCGCCTGGCGCAGGCGCAGGTCCTCGCGGAGCGTCTCGAAGCGGCCGTTGTCGCGCAGCGCGACGAGCGCTTCGTCGGCGTCCTCCCCGACGAGCTCCGCCTGCTCGCGGACGAGTGCCTCGACCTCCGAGTCGGGAATGTCGATGCCGAGCTTGTCGGCGACGGCCTCGAGGACGAGCTCGCGCGCGACCGACTGCTGCGCCTCGAGCTCGAGGCGCGAGATGAGCTCCTCCGGCGACTGGCCGGTCATCGCGAGAAACGTCTCGAGCCCTACGCCGCGCGCCTCGACCTGCCGCGCGACGCCGCGGAGCAGCTCGCGCGTGCGCGTCTCGACGAGCGGGCCGCCCACATCGACTTTCGACGCCGCGACGAGCGCATCGGCGGACTCGGCCCGGAAGCGCGACTCGATCTCTCCGTCGATCTGCTCCTTCATGCGCGCCTCGATATCGGCGCGCAGCTCGGCGAAGGTCTCGAACTCGCTCGCGGCACGGGCGAGATCGTCGTCGGCCGGCGGGAGGACCTTCTCCTTGATCTCCTTCACCGTCGCGGTGAGGCTCTGAGTCGTGTCGTCGGCGAGCTCGAAGCTCATCTCCTTCGTCTCGCCGGCGCTCATCCCGACGAGGCCCTGCTCGATCTCCTCGACGACGGCGCCACGGCCCAGCTCGATGACGTAGTCCTTGCGGGAGTCGCCGTCGGAGCCGATCAGGTCGACGATCACCGTGTCGTCGGTTGCGACGGGCCGGCCCTCGACCGGGGCGAGCGTCGCGACCGTGGCACGCAGCGCGTCGAGCTCGGCCTGGATCAGCTCCTCGGGTACGTCCATCTCCTCACGCCCGACTTCGAGCGTCGTCCAGTCGGCAACCTCGGGCTTCGCCTGCACCGCGACCGTCGCGGTGAACTGCCAGTCGTCGTCGGCGGAGCCGGGCAGCTCGAAGTCGTACTCCGGCTGCGCGACCGGCCGGAGCCGCGTGCGCGCGGCGGCGTTCCAGAACCAGCCGCCGATGTGACTCTCGACCGCCTCGGCCATGATCCGCTCCTGGCCGACGCGTTGGAGCAGCACCTGCCGCGGCACCTTCCCCTTCCGAAAGCCGGGGATCTTCAAGCTGGCGGCGAGATCTTCCGCCGCATGCTCGACGGCGTGGTGGACGTCGTGCGACGGCACCTGCACCGTCAGGCGGACGCGATTGTCCGGCAGCTCCTCGACCGTCGCCGACATGCAGTTCATTCAAGCAGGGAACCCAAAGCCGAGGACGAACGTTCCACCCGCGATGGATGCCTTCGCGATCCTTCTCCTCGGCGGAGCCGGAGCGATCTGGATGGCGATGCTGTCGGCGGTCGCCGCGCGCGCAACGCACCACAAAGCTCGGAAATGAGCTACGCCGCGGTTCGGGTCGTCCGCTCGACGTAGACGCCCGGGCCGGACGGCTCCGGAATCACTGCGGCGTCGTGTGCGAGACCCTCGAGGTGAAACGCGATCGCCGCACGCATTTCGCGCTCGGTCTCGTCGATCGTTTCCCCCGTCGCCGCACAGCCCGGCAGGTCCGGAGACCACGCGGAGTAGCTCGAAGGCGGCCCGCCCTCGATCAGGACGAGGTAACGGGCGGCAAGTTCAACGAAGTCGGTCACGGTCTCAATCCTGCCTGCCGAAGGATGCTTGCACGAGTTTTGGGATGCAAATCGGTGGACGGCTTGCCGGCGATCGTGACTCGCCCGGGCTTTGCCGGATGCGTGAACTGCCGGTGGCTTCCACGGATCGTCGCTATGACCCACCCATCTGCCTCGAGAAGCCGGATCATCTCACGCAACTTCACCCGGACCGATCGTCCCGGAGTCCGTACGAGTTGACCATCGGCCAATCGGATGATGCGGGCGGAGGGACTCGAACCCCCACGGGCCTAAGCCCACGAGCTCCTAAGGCTCGCGCGTCTGACCAATTTCGCCACGCCCGCGTTTAGGAGAGGATACGGGGATGCGCCCCGAAGACGTCTACGCGCTGACGAGCGCCGGCGACCCGCGCCTGTCTCCCGACGGGCGTCTGATCGCCTACGTCGTCACGCACATAGACCGGGATGCGAGCGCGTATCGCAGCGCGATCTGGGTCGTTCCGGTTGACGGTTCCGAGGAACCGCGCCAGCTCACCTCCGGCGAGCGCGCCGACACCTCGCCGCGGTGGTCTCCCGACGGCCGCCTGCTCGCCTTCGTCTCGAACCGCGACGGCGACGACGAGGAGAAGGCGAAAGGGCAGCTCTACGTTACGCCGGCGGACGGCGGCGAGGCGCGCAAGCTCACGGACGGCGACGAGACCGTCGAGGCGATCGCGTGGTCGCCCGACTCGACCCGCATCGCGTTCGCACGCCGCGTTCGCGACAACGCGTACGAGGTGGAGGACGACCGCAAGCGCGCGCCGCGGAGGTTCACGCGCGTGATGTACAAGCTCGACGGGGTCGGCTGGACCGGCGACCGTCGCAAGCACCTCTTCGTCGTGGGGGCCGACGGGAGCAACGAGCGCCAACTCACCGACGGGGATTGCGAGAACGACACGCCCGCCTGGTCACCGGACGGGAAGCTCATCGCCTTCTCCTCGATGCGCGGCGACCGCTGGGATATCGACCTCCACGACGAGCTCTACGTGCTCGACGCCGACGCGACGGACGCCGAGCCACACCGGCTCACCGCCGACGACGAGGCGGGAACGTTTCCCGCCTTCTCCCGCGAGGGCTCGCTCGTCGCCTACTACCACACGCCGTACGACGGGACGTCGCCGCATCACAGCCACGTCGCGGTCGTCCCGGCGGAGGGCGGCGAGCGCCGCATTCTCACCACCTCGCTCGATCGGAACTGCGAGCCGTACCCCACCATCCGCGAGCCGGCTTGGGAGGCTGACCGAGTCGTCTTCGGCCTGGAGGAGAGCGGCAACGTTCACCTCTATTCGGTCGCGTCCGACGGTTCCTCCGAGCCGGAGCTGGTCGCCGGCGGCGAGCGGCAGATCGGTCTCTACGACATTGTCGACGGCGTCCTCGTCTACACGGCGAGCACGCACACGCACCCGCACGAGCTGTTCGACGGCGATGACCGCCGCTTGACGAGCGTCGCCGACGACTTCGCAGGCGGCTCCGACCTCGTCGAGCCGGAACGGTTCACGGCGGTCTCCGCGGACGGCAGCGAGGTCGAAGCGTGGCTCGTCCGCCCCCCGGGATTCGAGGAGGGCAAGAGCTACCCGACCCTGCTCACGATCCACGGTGGGCCGTTCGGCCAGTACGGCACCGGCTTCTTCGACGAGGTGCAGGTCTACGCCGGCGCCGGCTACGCCGTGCTCTTCTCCAACCCGCGCGGCGGCTCCGGCCATTCCGAGGCGTGGGCCCGCGCGATCCGCGGGCCGCTGGACGGCGGCGGCAGCGGCTGGGGCGGCGTCGACTACGAGGATCTGATGGGCGTCGTCGACACGGCGCTCGAGAAGTTCCCGTTCCTCGACGCCGATCGCCTCGGCGTCCTCGGCGGCTCGTACGGCGGCTACATGACCTCGTGGATCATCGGCCACACGACGCGGTTCAAGGCGGCCGTGTCGGAGCGCGCTGTCAACAGCCTCACGAGCATGTACGGCTCGAGCGACATCGGCTGGGTGTTCAGGCAGCAGTTCGGCGGCGAGATGCGGGACCACATGGACGAGTACCTCCGGATGTCACCCGCCACGTACGCGCAGGAGATCGAGACGCCCGTCCTCGTCCTCCACTCCGAGAACGACCTCCGCTGCAACATCGAGCAAGGCGAGCTGCTCTTCAACCTCCTACGCGTGATGGGCAAGGACGTCGAGATGGTCCGCTTCCCCGCCGAGAGCCACGGCCTCTCGCGCGGCGGCTCGCCGGTACACCGGGTGATGCGCTTCGACGCGATCCTCGAGTGGTTCGGGCGCTACCTCGCCTGTGACTAATTCGGGCCGAGCGACGTATGGAGCACCAGGATGGGAAGACGGTTACTGCCGCTCCTGCTCTTCGGTCTAGTCGGGCTTGCCGGCGCCGCGGGCGCGCTCTCCGGGAATGCGTCGACCTTCGACTGGGGCCGGGCTATCCGAGTGCCGGGGACGGCGACCGGAGGGGATGCCGGCAACGTGGAGTCGGTCTCGTGCCCGAAGGCCGGAACCTGCGCCGCCGTCGGCCAGTTCGCGTACGGCAAGACTGCCCTCGCCTTCGTCGTCAATGAGAGGAATGGCACCTGGGGCAGCGCGATGAAAGCGCCGGGCATCGGGGGCGGCCTCTCCAACGCGACCTCGGTTTCGTGTGCCACGGCCGGCAACTGCGCCGCCGGAGGCAACTACGCGGATGCCTCTCACCACCAGCAGGTCTTCGTCGTCGACGAGCGACACGGCCACTGGGGCACCGCGATCAAAGTGCCGGTAACGGGCGCCCTCAACGCGGGACTGAACTCGGTCTCGTGTGGCACGCCGGGCAATTGCGTAGCCGGCGGCGAGTACAACGGCTCCAAGCAAGGGGCCTTCCTCGTCAACGAAACCAACGGCAAGTGGGGCAAAGCGATCCTCGTGCCCGGGCTGGCCACGCTGAGCGGTGCCGGCAACGAAGCCACCGTGCAGTCGGTCTCCTGCGCCACGGCCGGCAACTGCGCCGCCGGCGGCTTCTACTTCAGCTCCGACGGCAGCCACGCCTACGTGGTCGACGAGACGAGCGGCGTCTGGGGCAACGCGATCGAAGTGCCCGGCACGGCAGCCCTCGGCAGCGGCGGCGCCAGCGTCAGCTCGGTCTCGTGCGCCGCGGCCGGGAACTGCGCCGCCGGCGGCATGTACGTCGACGCGACCGACAGATGGCAGGCGTTCGTTGTCGACGAGACGAACGGGACCTGGGGAACCGCAATCGAAGTTCCCGGCACCGCGACCCTCAACACCGGCGGTCGCGCGTATGTGAGCTCGGTCTCGTGTCCCGCGGTCGGCACCTGCGCCGCCGGTGGCACATACGAGGACGGCGCCGATTACGCGACCGGTCACGAACGGCCATTCGTCGTCGACGAGACGAACGGCAGCTGGGGCAGCGCAATCGAAGTGCCCGGCACAGCAGCACCCGCCGACGACGGGGAAACGAACTCGATCTCCTGCGCCACGGCCGGCAACTGCACCGCCGCCGGCTTCTACTACGGCAGCCACGGCCCCGTCTTCGTTGCGGAGGAGACGAACGGCAGCTGGGGCGACGCGATCGCAGTGCCCGGCGTCGCCAGCCTCGATGGTGGTGGCGGCGCCGCGGTGAACTCGGTCTCGTGCGGGGCGGCGGGCGTGTGTGTGGTCGGCGGCTACACGAACCCCAACCACGGCCCCCAGATGGCGTGGGTGGCCGGCTCCGGGACTCGTGCCCTGACCGTGCCGAGCGCCCCGCATCTCACGTCGGCAGTCCCGGGGAACATGAAGATAGACGTGACCTGGAGCAAGCCCTCCGACAGGGGCGGCGTTCCCATCGCCGGCTATCGAGCGACGGCCAAGGCCGGCAGCCACGGCTTCTCCTGCCGCACGACATCGAAGCTCGGTTGCACCATCGCCGGACTGAAGAACGGGACGACCTACACCGTCACCGTTACCGCGGAGAACACCGTCGGTCGCTCCAGGCCTTCCAACTCCAAGAGGGCGCGCACCCGGACCTAAGGGACACCCGCGTGCCCGACTACGCTGGGATGCGGTGAGGGGCGCCAAGCGAGTCATCCCGCGGTTGCTCCGGGAGAACCAGAACTTCCGGCGCTTCTTCATCGGGCAGTCCGTCTCGCTGCTCGGTGACCAGATCACCACGATCGCGCTCCCGCTGACGGCCGTGCTCGCCCTGCACGCGGGCGCCGCGAGGATGGGCGCGCTCCTGACTCTCTACCTCGTCCCCAACCTCCTCTTCTCGCTTCATGTGGGCGTGTGGACCGACCGGCGCGGGAAGCGCCGACAGACGATGCTGCTGGCGGACTACGCCCGCGGTCTGATCACGCTGACGATCCCGATCGCGTACGCGTTCGGCGAGCTGACGTGGACGCAGCTCTACATCGTCGCGTTCCTCCTCGGCAGTTTCAGCGTCCTGTTCATGGTCACGTACGGGGGCTTCTTCCAGACGATCGTCGCGCGCGAGGACTACGTCACCGCGAACTCGATCGTGCACGGGACTCGCGGCGCCTCGTTCTTCTTCGGCAACAGCCTCGGCGGCGCGCTCGTCCAGCTGCTGCGCGGTCCCTACGCACTCGCCGTCGACGCCGCCTCGTTCTTCTGGTCGGCGCTCTTCCTCGGGCGCATCGACGCCGAGGAGCCGCCGGGCGTGCCGCGCGAGAGCGGCGGCGTGTCGTCGGGGATCCGGTGGATCCGCGGCAACGCGATCATCAGGGCGGAACTGCTCGGCGTCGCGACGCTGAACTTCTTCAACTTCATGTTCTTCGCGCTGTTCGTGCTCTACGCGACGCGTTACCTCCATGTGAGCCCGTTGGCGCTCGGAGTCGTGCTCGGCGTCGGGGCCGTGGGGACGGTCGTCACGTCGTTCTTCGCCGGCTCGATCTCCCGCAAGATCGGGGTCGGGCCGACATTCATTCTCGGCTGCTTCCTCTTCCCGGCGCCGCTCATCCTCATCCCCGCGGCGGGCGGACCGCACTGGCTGGTCATCCTCTTGCTCTTCGTCGCCCAACTCCTATCCGGAGTCGGACTGATGCTGCTCGACATCCTCGCCGGGGCGATCAACTCCGGCACGATCCCGGTCGCCGTGCGCGGACGCGTCGGCGGTGCGTTCCAGGTCGTCAACTATGGCGTGCGGCCTCTCGGAACGGCGCTCGGCGGTGTGCTCGGTGCGACGATCGGCGTCCACACGACGCTCTGGATTGCGACGATCGGCGCGCTGTCGGGGCTCGCGTTCCTCCTGCCGTCGCCGATCCGCACGCTGCGGGACGTTCCCGAGTCAGCGGAGATCTAGAGGATGGCCCCGGGAGGAGTCGAACCTCCGCACGAAGCTTCGAAGGCTTCCGCTCTGTCCACTGAGCTACGGGGCCGGTAGTCGAAGCGTAGCCCTCGGTTCGGCGGCGGTACCCTGTGCGAGCGCGGTGGCGGTAGCTCAGTTGGTAGAGCTCCGGGTTGTGGTCCCGGTGGTCGCGGGTTCGAGTCCCGTCCGCCACCCTCACGGTTGCAGCGCGTACGTCAGTGATCGAGACTGCGCGCATGGAACCGTCGGAGGAGATCCAGCGCGTCGTCGAGCGGTGGTTGGCCGCAGTCGATGCAGGGGATCCAGACGCCGCCAGCGCGCGCATATCGGATCACGCGGGAATCGTGATGATCGGGACCGACGCGAGAGAGTGGTTCGCAGGACCCAATGCCAGCGCGGTGATCAAGCACGTGATCGACGGACCGGGCGGCTACCCGCTGACGTGCGAGGAGATCAGCGCGTGGGAGGAGGGAACTTGCGGATGGGCGAGCGCGAAACTCCAGGTCGAGTGGGGCGGCGTGCCCTTCGACGTGCGGTTCACGTGCGTGCTCCATCTCGAGCGCGGCGAGTGGAAGGCCGTGCAGACGCACATGTCGCTGCCGCAGGCGAACGAGAGCATCGGAGCTCACGAGACCAAGACCTTCGAGGAGCTCGAGCAGGCGCTTCTACGCGAGCGGCCCGACCTCTCGGGCTCGTTGGCGACCGACGGCACGGTCACGATCGTCTTCACCGACATCGTCGACTCGACGGTCATGCTCTCTCGCCTCGGCGACACCGCCTGGGTGGACGTGATCCGCCGCCACAACGACGTGATCCGCGAGGTGACCGAGGCGCACGGCGGGACGGTGGTCGAAACGCAGGGAGACGGCTCGATGCTCGCCTTTTCGAGCGCCCGCCGCGCCGTCGCGTGCGCCCGCGCGATCCAGGATGCGATCGGTCTCGCGTTCGCGGACTACTCACCGCCGATCCGCGTGAGGGTCGGCGTCCATACCGGCGACGCGATCGAGGAGGCCGACCACTTCTTCGGTACGACGGTGCATTACGCGGCGCGCGTCGCGGGCCAAGCGGTCGGCGGCGAGGTGCTCGTCTCCAGCCTCGTGCACGACCTCGTCGGCGACGGCAGCTTCCTCGAGGGCCGCGAGGTTGAGCTCAAAGGCCTCGAAGGCCGCCACCGCCTGTACGCGCTCGCGCCCGCCTGACGGTCCGGCAGCTTCGTCCCGCGGTTGCGGTCGAGGGCACGCTCCGGCGAAGTAGTAGAAAGCTCGGAAAGACCGGCAACCCCGTCGCGGTCATAGAGTTGCGCGGACATCAACCGTCCGAGAGGAGACAACGATGATCGCTCGCGTCGCGACGTTCGAAGGCATCAACGTGCAGGCGGCACAGGATTCGATGGACGAAGCGGAGTCGATCATCCGTCCGCTCGTCGAAGGGCTCGCGGGCTATCGCGGCCGCACGGATCTCGTCGCTCCTGACGGGCAGTTCATCTCGATCACGTTCTTCGATACCGAGGAGAACGCCCAAGCCGCCGAGCCGACGTTCGACGAGGAGATGCCGGCGCGCCTGGGGCACATCTTTCGGTCGTGGGAAGGCCGCCGGACATCCGTTGGGTCATTCCACGTCGCGGTGAACGAGCACCGCTAGAACCGTCCTTAGGCGTACTTCGCGCGCAGGTAGTCGAGGTACGGCTGCGCTTGCAGCGTGGAACCCGTAGCGCGCCGTAGAACTTCCTGCGACGTGAACTTCCGCCCGCGCAGGTGGATGTGCTCGCCGAGCCACTCGCGCAGCGCGGCGAACTCGCCGCGGCCGACCTGCTCGGAGAGGTCGGGAACGTCGCGCAGCACGGCATTCCAGATCTGCACCGACATGACCGTCCCCAACAGATACGTCGAGAAGTAACCGATGCTCCCGCCCGACCAGTGGACGTCCTGGAGAACGCCGTGCGCGTCGTCGGGCACCTCGACGCCGAGGTAGTCCCACATCTTCTGGTTCCAGACCTCCGGCAGGTCCTTCAGCTCGACACGGCCCTCGACCATGTCCTGCTCGAGCTCGAAGCGGAGCATCACGTGCATGCCGTACGTGACCTCGTCTGCCTCGATCCGGATGAAGCCGGGCTGCGAGCGGTTGATCGCCGGCAGGAATCTGTCGAGCTCGACGCCGCTCAGCCGCTCCGGGTAGGCCGCCTGCAGGCGCGGATAGAAGAACTGCCAGAACGGACGGCTGCGGCCGACGAGGTTCTCCCAGAGCCGGCTCTGCGACTCGTGAATCCCGAGCGAGCACGGCCCGCCCGTCGGCAGGCGCTCGAGATGTTCCGGCTGCTGGTGGCTGTAGAGACCGTGGCCGTACTCGTGCATCGTCGAAAAGAGCGAGTGCAACGAGTCGGGGTGGTAGTTCGTCGTAATTCGGACGTCGTTGCGGCCCGGGCCCGATGCGAACGGATGCTCCGTCGGGTCGATCCGCCAGCTGTCAGGCCGGTGGCCGAAGAGGTCGATCACCTCGTGGGCGAGCTCGCGCTGGCGAGCCGGCGGATAGTCCCCGTAGAGGAAGGAGTTGTCGACCTCGCGGTCGCGGAGCTCCGCAATCAGAGCGACGAGCGGCGGCTTGAGCTCCGCGAAGACCGCGCGAACGTCGGCCGTCTTCGTCTGCGGCTCGTAGTCGTCGAGGAGAATGTCGTAGCGCTCGTCGGCACCGTCGGCGAGCAGGTCGACGTACTGCAGCTTCAGCTCGACGTTCTGCTGGAGGGCCGGGAGGAATGAGGCGAAATCCGACTCGGCCTTCGCCTTCACCCAGACCGGCCTGGCCTGCGCGGAGGCACGCGCCATCTCGGCGCGAAGCGAGGCCGGCACGTTCACGGCCTTCTCGTAGTCGCGGCGCGTGAGCCGAATCAGCGCGGCATCGTCCGAGTCGGGGTCGAGAGAATCCTCGAGCGGCCGGAGCTCGTCGAGCAGCTTGCCCACTGCCGGGTCGGTGAACTTCTCGTGCGCGACCCGGAGCAGTGTCGAGAACTGCTCGGCGCGATGCTGCGTGCCGGCAGGCGGCATCTTCGTCTGCTGGTCCCAGGAGAGGACGCGTGCGATCTTGCCGAGATCCTGAACCTCGATCAGCCGTTCCTTGAGTTGCTCGAGTGCGTCAGCCATCTCCGCGACCCTACCGATCTACTCTGTGCGGGCGCGCCCGTAGCTCAGTGGACAGAGCGGCGGACTTCTAATCCGAAGGTCCCAGGTTCGAATCCTGGCGGGCGCATCGCGAACTCCCTGCACACGGCGCCAGCGCGTCGCGCGGACGCCGACGGCGTCAGGCCGGTGGTACCGAAGGGGTACTCGGCGAAGGCGTCTCGTCGGCAACCTTCACGATCCGCAGGCGCCGGTAGCCGCGATCTCGCAGCGCGAGCTCGGCGTCCTCGGCGTCCCGGAACCGCTGCGGCGGTGACACGTAGACGCTCTTGCCGCTCCACCATCTCGGCCGGTGCGCGACCTGGTACGTCCCGGCGAAGGCGGCCTCGAGAATCGGTGCGAGGGCCAGGTGGGCGGCGTGGCACTCCTCGATCGCCGTCTGCAGCCGCCGGCAGGCCTCGGCGAGGGTCACGCTGGGCCGCCGTCGACGTAGCCAGCCGGCCATCAGCCGACCGCCGCCGCTTCGCTTGCCTCCTCGAGCGCCTGGTCGTCGGCGAGCTCGGAGACTGTGGACAGCATGGGCGGCTCCGGGACGTCGTCCGGGAGCAGGTGGATGTACGTGTCGACGGTGAACGCGGCCGAGTGGTGGCCGAGGTAGAGCTGCACCTGTTTCGGGTTCCACTTCGCGGCCGTGAACAGCAGGGTCGCGCACGTGTGCCGGAACGTGTGGAAGCCGACCCAGCCGCCGACGCCGGCGCGGCGCGCTGCGGGCTTGAGCACGCGGCTCATGAGGTTCGAGGGATCCACGCGGGCGCCGTTGCGGAGCGTGAAGACGAGGTCGGCGTCGCCGGCGTGGGTTCGTTTGCGGTGTTGCCAGAGAGCGCGCGCGAGGTCGTCGGGCAGCCGGAGCGTCCGGCGGCCGTACTTCGACTTCGGCGGTCCGATGGTGCCGCGGTAGTGGCGGCGACGGATCTTCACGGTGCCGGGTCCTGCGGCGCCGATGTCGCGCCAGCGCAGCTCGACCAGCTCGCCGATGCGGAGACCGAGCTGGGCAAGGGTCGTGAAGAAGAGCCGCCAGTCCTCGCAGCGCTGGCAGTCGGCTTCTGGCTCGTCGAGGCGGTTGCATGCCTCGCAGCGGACGGCCTCGAGCACGCCGGCGAGCTCCGGTGCTGTGAGGGCGCGGACGCCGGTCTCGTCCTCGTCGACATCGACGACCGAGCGCGGGACCGCGATGCGGACACCGGCGGCGGGGTTGACGCGGATGACGCCCTCCTCGAACGCCGTCGCGAAGAGGGCCTTCACCGGCGCCAGGGCGAGGCGGACGCTGTTCGCCGAGAGCGGGCGCAGTTCGTCGCCCTTCCGCGCGGTCTGGCGCCGTCGCGTCGCGACGTGGTGGGCGTAGGCCTTGACGTCTTGCGGCTCGATGTCGCCGAGCCGCATCGACTGGAAGAACGGGATCGCGTCCTGCTCGAGCCGGCGCTCGTAGTCGGCGCGCGTCTGCTCGTTCACCGGCCGTGACGTGCGCCCCTGGTACGTCTTGACCCAGCGCCGCGCGTAGGTCTTGAAGTCGACGGAGGCGCGGTGCCGATACTCGCCGCGTGCGACGTCGGTCTCGATCGCCGCCCGCTTCCGCTTCGCCTCGCGCAGCGTGCCGGCGGTGGCCCATCGCTGCCGGCCGCGCTGGTCGCGGTACTTGAACGTGACGGTGCGGCCTCGACGCCAGAAGCCGGGATGGTCGGGGATCGGAACGCGCGCCACGCTCACGCAGTCCGCAGCCTACGACGCTCATGCGCCGAACTCAATGAGCTCTCGTCGACCACCAGGCCGTCGAGGTCAGCGCGCCGCACGAGGGCGCGGCCGCCTTCGCTCGTCCGTGGCAGACGACCGCTCGACCGCAGCTCGTAGATCCGTTGCGGGCTGCAGTGCAGATACTCGGCAGCCTCGGGCACCGTGAGCAGCTCGCCGGCGCCGGCGCGATCGCCGAGCTGCTCGAGCACGAGCTCGGCCGCGCGACGCGCGATCGCCTCGACCGCCTCCGGCGGGACGTTGAGCTGCATCCCGTTCACGCGCCGCCTTCGATGGCCTGCAGCCGCGGCTGCAGGCCCGCGTCCTCGAGGACCCGGCGGCGGATCGCGCGGCCTTCGGCGCTGTCGGGATGCGGGAGCCCTTCTGCCGGCTCGTAGGTCGCATAGGAGGTACAGCGGCCGCCGCGGCGTCCGCGGCCGCAGATGTGCCCGGTTGATCGTCGGACGTAGACGACGACGTGCTCGCCGATCTCGAGCTGGTCGGTCGGGAGATCGAGCAGAGCGGGTCCGCCTTCGCCGCCGACCGCGATCTTGATCTCCTCGGGCGCGCCCTCGAGCGCGTGCCCTTCGAACCAGGCGCCGTCCGCTTCGCCGCCAGTCAGACTGAACGCGAAGGCGTGCGTCACGACATCCTCTGGCGGAGGTCGAGGCTGAGGACGAGGTCGGCCTCGAGCGCGGGGATGAAGGCGTGGCCGGTCGCGGCTTGCTCGCGGTCGATTCGGTCGGCGAGCTCGCGGTTGATTTCCGGAGTCGTGTAGATCCCGGAGACCGGCCCGGTGTAGGCGCCGGCGCAGCCGACGCAGATCGGCTGCCATCCGGCGACCATGATCTTGCGAGTCGACGGTGACATCCAGAGCTCGGCGCGGCACTCGCAGCAGCGGACGCGGATCGCGCCGGGCACGCCGGGACGCGGCCCGATCTCGCGGACCGTGCGGCAGACGATGCGTCCCTGGCGGCCGGTCGCGAGCTGGTCGCTCGGGACGGTCTCGATGTTGAGGAGCGCGGTCGGGAGAAGGCCCTTTCCGCTCATCCTCCGAGCGCCTCCGCCTCGGCGAGCAGCTCAGGGTGCTTGGCCGCGATGTGCCGTTCGAGGTTCTGGAAGTGCCGGTGGCAGTCCGGGTGCGGGCAGACGCCGGCGACCGCGCGTTTCTTCGCGCGAGTCAGGTGCCCGCGCGTCGCGGAGTGCGATCGCTGTTCGTGCTCGAGGAGGTCGCGGGTCGCGTCGCGCGATCGCCGCGCCTGCTCGAGCTGCCATTCGAGCTGCGCGGCTTTGGTCTCGCCGGCCGGAACGTGCGTGTGGCCGAGCGGGCAGTAGATGTCCTGCACCTTGCGGCCGTCGTGGAACTGACGCAGCTGGAAGTCGCGGAGCTCGGTCGGCACGGCGTGGCTCATCCCGCACCAGCAGGTGACGACCGTCAGCGTGCCGCTGTAGGCGAGGGTTTCCATCAGGCCGGCACGCTTCCGGTCGAGAGGACGTCGATGGTGGTCTTGGTGCGGACGGTGATGCTGTGGCCGGCGTCGAGCGGGACGAGGAGGAGCTCCTGGTCGCCTTCGAACTGGAAGCCTTCGAGGGCCTCTTCGAGATCTCCGCGCATCGGCTCGTCGCCGTCGCCGGACGTGAACACGGCGACTTTCTCGAGCTGGGCGTTGTCGCCCAGGCGGCCCTGTAGCTCGGGCTGCCATTCGAGCTGGTAATTGCCGAGCACAATCCATGTCCTCATTGCCGTTGTCCTTTCGCTCGTGGTTATGCGGCTCGTTTTTGCTGGAGGCGCCGGCCGCGCTTGCCGCGCTTCGGCTGGCGCTGGTTGAGATCGACGAGGTTCCCGGCGTGGCGGGTCTCGGCGCTGCGGGCCTGGTCGTTGCGCCAGGCGTTGCGGTTGCGGCGCGGCATCAGGCTGCGGCCTTCGCGGTGGCCTTTCGGCCGATCTTTTTCGCCTCGAGCGGGTCGAGTGTGTAGCCGTGCCGCTCGAGGAGTTCGAGGTAGGGCGCGTGCTGGTGCCAGTCGTAGTAGACGCCGAGGTGCTCTTCGCTGGTCGCGAACGCGATGGCGGCTTCGACGTGGAGTTGCTTCGCCGGCGTGGTCGCGTATTCGCGGAGGGCGTCGCCGAAGTCGCGGTACCCGTTGCCGGCGGGACGGTCGGGGAGCAGCATCTGGCATGCGACCTTGAGAACCTCGGAGTGCGCGGAGGCGATCAGCGTGTCTAGGAGCAGCTTCGCGTGGTCGGCTTTCGGGAGCCTGCTGGTCGCGATCTCCGCGGCGAGCTCGCGCCGCGGGCCGCGGAGTTTCTGGATCTGGCGGTGCTCGCGCTGCTGGGAACTCTGCGTCGACGAGCCGCCGCTGAGGTAATACGAGCTGACCTTCTTCAGCTCGGCCGGGTGGCTCTTCGGGTCGGTGCAGAGGTAGACGCGGGTGCCGTGCCGGTCGACGGTTGCGGCGTGGCAGTCGAGCTTGCTGTGGGCGCCGACCTTGATCGGGAGCGAGTCCCAGCCGCGGGTCGGGTCGACACGCATCGTGTCCTTCGGCAGCTCGTCGTACTGGCCGGGCATCGGGAGGTAGCGGACGCCGGAGGCCTTCACGCGCTCGATCTCCGCTTCGCGCTTCTCGTCCATGGCGATCTGGCTGAGCTCGTGCCTGACCGCGCTGGTCGCGCTCCAGCTCCAGTTCTTGATCCGGGCGAGCGCGCTCTTCATCGCGGCCGGGTGGTCGACGAGAGCGACGAGCTCGAGCGCATCGGCGATCGATATTCCGCCGGAATCGACCTTGCCGAGCACGTCCTTCGGAAGCCGGAGCAGCGAGAGCCGCTTCGAGATGTGCCCCTGCGTCTTGCCGACGTCATCGGCGATCTGCCGCTGGGTGAGGCCGAGCTCGACGAGCTGGGCGTAGGCGCGCGCTTCCTCGAGCGCGGTCAGGTCGGTGCGTTGGCAGTTCTCGACGAGCATCGCCTTGATCCGTTGCGGCTCGTCGAGGTCGCGCACGATCGCGGGGACGGTCTCGAGCTTGGCCTTCTTCGCGGCCGCGTGCCGACGGTGGCCGCACACGACCATGAACTTGCCCTTGCGGGGCGTGACGACGAGCGGCTGCAGCAGGCCGAGCTCGCGCATCGACGCGGCGAGCTCGTCGACGTCGCCGAGCGTCTTGCGCGGGTTGTCCGGCGCCGGCGTGATCGCGGAGAGCTGAAGATCCTCGATCGTCTGCGCGGCGGCGGTCTCCGCGAGGTCGGGTTCGGGTGTGACGGCTACTGCCATGCGGGGTTTGCTCCCTTCGGTGAGGTGGTTTGGTTCAACGGAGTCCGCAGGCCGCGGCGCTGCCGGGCCATTGGTTGCCGCCCCAGCGGTCGCCGTTCGCGCGCCAGATCCGCCAGGCGACGCGGACCTGCTGCCGGCGGGTCGCTCGAGCAGGATCTCGAGGCCATCGCTTCGGCGCGAACGCCTGCCACGTTGAGACCGCGATTTGGAAGCCGCCGTGGTTCGTCGACGGCTCCCCGCTGGCGGTGCGGGTGAGGTGCCAGCCGACGCGCCAGTCCCTGCGGAACGACGCCGGCGTGGCCGGCCCGTGGGGGGCCGCCTCGTAGTAGTGGATGCAGCGGGCGCCGGCGAGCCACGAGCTCGGGTAGCCGGCGCGCGCCGGCGCGACGCAGACGAGCAGAAGACCGATGGCGGCAGCGAGCGCTACGCAACGGATGCCTCGGCCCTCGTGGTCGGTTGCGCGGCCTCGCGCGTTGCGGCGCGGCGTTCGTCACGGAGCTCTCGCTCGATCCTGCGGCAGCGTGAGAAGGGATTGTTCGCGCCCTCGAGGCAGACGTAGCCGAGGCCGCGCGGCAGGCGCCGCAGCTCGGCGGTCGCGAGGACGCGCTCGCAGCGGCGGCACTCAGGCATCGATGACCTCTGGCGCGACCGCTTGGAGGTAGCCGAGGCCGGAGAGCGCGCCGCGTTGGTAGTCGTGGTCGGCGCGGGTCGGCTCTAGGTCGGGATCGCCGGCGCGGTTGAGGAAGGTCTTGACGGCCATGATCTCGTCGGCCTCGGGCGACGAGAAGCCGCGGGCGATCAGCTGGCTGCGGGTTTCGCGCGGCCCGATGACGTCGCCGACGCGGCGCTGCAGCTGACGCTGGAGGCTCACGCGATCGGCTCCGTCTCAGGGAGCGCGTCGATCGCGGCGACGACGTCGCAGACCTCGTCGATCGTCCAGCCGGCCGGAACGGGGAGCTCGAGGGTCTCTCCGTCGAACGTGCGGATCTCGGCCGACCACAGGTCGTCGTGCCAGCCAGGCTCGACGAGCCGGTCGTGGATCCGACGGTCGCTCCTCATGCGGCCTGCTTTGTGGCGATCGCGGCCGCGCGGCGCTGTTCGGCGCGCTCGAGGTGCTCCTGGCGTTCGAGTTCGTCGACGCCGTCCCAGCTCGTGACGACCGCGGCGAGCTCCTCGAGCGGGAACTCGGGGTCGGCGGCCTGGTCGTCGACCCAGCGCGCGCGGGCTTGCTCGGGTGTCTCGGGTTCAGCCGGCGGGACGCGGCCGGCGCGGACGTCGGCGGCGAGCTCGAGGAGCGCGTCGAGCTTGTCGCTGTGGTCGACCTCGAGCCGTGCGCGCAGGGCGCCGTCGTCGGTGTGCGGCGCGAGCAGGCGGACGTACCGCTCGGGTGCCCAGCGGACGAGCTGATCCGAGTGTCCCGGCCCGGGCGTGTACGCCCGGGCGCGCTCAGAGGTCGCGGCGACGAAGGCGGCGGTGGCCTGGGCGAGCTGCTCGGCGTGCTTGGCCTTGAGCAGCGAGACGAGGAGGCCGCACGGGTTCGCGACGGTGCCGCTGCGGCAGCGCTCGCGCGTAGTGGCGACGACGTCGCGGAACACAGCCGGCGGCAGGCTCGTCGCGAGCGGGTACACCGTCCTCGTCGACGAGGAGTCGGCGCCGCGGAGGCCGCGCACGATCTCGTCGACCTCGGCGCGCGTGACCTCGGGTTCTGCAGCAGCAGATTCTTGTCCGCCCTCTAGCCCTTCAGACCTTGAGGGCTTGTGGACCTGCTGCTGGACGGTAGTTCTGGACCCGCGCGCGCGCGTAGATATAGGACCCACCTGATCTCTCGTCAGGTGCGAACCTGACTTTTCGTCAGGTGCGACCTGATCGAATGCAAGGTGGTCGGCGTCTCCGGCGCCCCCGGAAGTACCTGACGAAACGTCAGGTACTTCGGTCGGCTCGAGCAGGTCGATTCCGCCCCGCTCGGCGACGGGTAGGAGCAGTTCTTCGGGCGTCGAGAACGGCCGGTCGAGATGCTGGCCGTGGCGCTCGAGGTGGTCGACGTCGACGTGCCTGTGGCGGAAGTCGCCGACGATGAGCCGGTACACGGCCCACTTGGCCTGGCCCCGTCGCACCCACCTGACCTCGAGCTCGTCGTCGGCGACGAGGTCTCGGATCGCACGCGAGACCGTCGCAGGGTCGAGGCGCGCCTTGCCGGCGATCGTCTCGCGCTTGCGCCGCAGGTTAGTCTCGCCCCGCGGCCAGCCCTGGTCGATCCCGAACGCGACCCCGTCGTCGTTCGAGGCTTTCTCCGCGATCGCGAGCATCACGTGCAACTTCCCGCCGCCGTGGCGCGAGTGCTCGTACACCTCGGCCGTCGCACGCCAGCCCACTACGCGACCCGCTTCTTGTTGAGCCAGCGACGCATGACGGCTCGACGCACGACCCTGCGGTCGCGGTCGAGCGGGATCCCGAGCTGGTCGCACGCGTAGTCGACGGCATCGACGATCGAACGGCAGCCGGTGTGGGCCTCGGCGAGGTCGATCGCGCGCAAGACCGGCGCGAGCCTCGACGCGAGGGCGTCGTGACGATCAGGCTCAGGCATGGATCTCGCTCCGTCCAGAAGTACGCCTACTCTTCGCGCGGTGGAGAAGCTGCTGTGGAAGGGAACGCTCGAGCTCGGCGAGCTCGTCGTCCCGGTCGGTCTCGCGACCGCTGTCCGTGACCCCGAGACGGGGCTGCGGCAGATCCACGCTGCGTGCGGGAGCCCGATCCGGATGCTGCCGTACTGCGAGGTCGACGAGGATCTGCTCGAGCCGGAAGAGATCGCGCTCGCGTTCGAGATCGCCCCGGGCGGCAGCTTTCAGGCGCCCCTCCCGGACGACCTCAGCGCCATCAAGGAGCCGGACTCTCGCCGCATCCCGATCGGCTGCTTCACGCCGTCGGCGTCGATCGACCCGCGCCTCGTCAAGAAGCACTACCACCTGCTCCCCTCGAGCCCGGTCGGCCTCGACGCCTACGTCCTTCTCCGCTCGGCGATCGCCGACCTCGACGTCGCCGCGATCGTCCGATTCAACTGGCGCGGCGACAAGGTCGCAGCGATCGAAAGCCGCGACGGACTCCTCGACCTCGCAGTCCTCTACTTCCACGAGGATCTCGCCGAAGCCAAGCCGGCCGATCTCGCCGACCGGCTCGGCGTCAAGACGCGCCCGGTCAGCGACGAGCTCCTCGAGCTCGCCCGCGAGCTCGTCCATCGGCACACTCGGCGCCTCGTGCCCGAGAAGGATCTCGTCGGCCTCGAGCAGCCGCGCCTGCTCGAGCTGCGCGAGCGGCTCCTCGCCGGCGAGCCGTTCATCCGGCCGACCGTGAAGAAGGACGAGCGGGCCGCCCGACCGATCGCTGACCTCGAGGGTGCCCTCCGTCGCAGCGTCAAGCAGGCCCCGCGGCGACATAAGGCGCGCGCGCGCGTCCCGGTCGCGGGCTAGCTCAAGCAGCCGCGCAACGAGCCGCGCCTGTTCGTCGCCGTCGACGAGGCGAGAGCGTTCGTCACTGACGTGAGGCCGTAGCCTCGCGACGACCGACGAGACATCCACGGCTCAGGCCGCCTCCGTGTAGGCGCCCCTCGGCGCCGGGACGGGCGCGAGGAGCCCGAGCTGCTCGCCGCCGGTCTCGAAGCCCGGGGCGTCGCCCGCGGTAGGTGCGAAGTCGTCGAGCGTCTGCTGGCGCTCCGACTCGTAGAAGTCCTCGGCGGCCTGGTCGAGGTCGGCGCGCTTGAGGGATGGCGCTCCGTTGTACTCGCCGGCCGCCGAAGCATGGTTCGAGGAGGCGCCGCCGTCCGGCCCCAATCGGTTGTCGACGCCTCCTCCAGCCATGCCCTCGGACGCCAGAGCGAAGTCCGACTTCGCGAGCTGGCGCGGACCCTTCGGGTTCGAGGCGACGTCGGCGCGCTCCCGCTGCGGCGTCGAGGCGCGGCCGGCGCCGCCTCCAACCCGTTGATCCTTGACCCGCCAGATCTCGATCCGATTGCTGTGCCCCTCGACACGCGTACTCCTGGCGAACCGCCCGGAGGACTCCGTGCGCCCGAGCTTCACCTGGTTCTTGATCCACCCACCGATCGCGTTATTTCGCGGCCCATCGGGGTCGGGCTTCCCGATCGCTTCCACGAGATCGTCGGAGGTGAACAACTTGCCCTGCGGCAGCTCGTCGAGCCAGCGGTCGGCACGCCGCCGCCACTCAGCGACGCGCTCCGCGTGCAGGGCCTGCTCCATCCCGGCTTCGCCGGCGCGCTCTGCCGCGGAACTCATCAGGCCCGGCGCAGGTAGGAGATTGCGGCGCGGCGTGCCCGGCGCCGGCGACGACGTCGTTCCGCGGCGCACCAGCGCAGATGCCCGACGAGGACAGCGACGAGCGCGATCGCTGCCGCGGTCGCGATGAGAGCGACGATCGCGAGCTTCAGATCGACGACGGTCACGCGGTGCTCCGTGCGCGCTTGAGCGCGCGCTCGACGCGAAGGCGAAGGTCTCCCGGCAGCTGCTGGAGATCGCGGAGCAGTTCGGCCTCCTCCTCGTCGTCGCCGCCGGCGTCCTGCTCGTAGAAGAACGAGATCTCGTGCCCGGTGGCGACGGCGATCGCGGCGATCGCGCCCTCGCGCGGGATGTGGCGTCCCTGGCTCCAGCGGCGGATCGTCTGTTCGGTCGGCTTGAGCCGGCCGTTCGTCACGTCGCGGACAGCGAAGGCGAGATCGGCTCGCGACATGTTCGCCGCGAGGCGAGCATTTTCGATCCGGGCGGGGTTCAGGGCGGGTGCTTCTTGCATAGCGCGGGAAGATAAATACCCCATCGGATGTAGCAGGTCAAATCTGACCGTGTGGAGCTGCCCGCGTGAACCTCTTACGGTGACGTTGCCTTGCCTGAGCACAACGCCGACAGCCCCACGGCGCGCGTGATCGCGCTCGCGATGAGCAGGCTCGAGCTAGAAGGTCGAGGTTCGCCGTCCAAGCTCGCACGCGCGATCGGGATGGACCCTTACGGCGAGAACGCCGGGACGATCAGGAAGTGGCTCGCCGGCGCGCACGCGCCTCGGGCCGAGTATCTCCTCGAGATGCTCAGCGCCGCCGGCCTGCTCACTCCGGAGGCCGATCGCGCGTGGCGGGGCGATGCGGCTCGGGCGGCACGAGCCGCAGGCGAGGACGCTGCGGCTGCAGCGACTCGAGTTCGTCAGCGACGGTCTCCTCGAGAAGGGACAGGGACGTGACGACCGGCCGGATTACGGAAAGCAGATCCTCGAGCAGCTCTCCGATGTCCCGATCGCCGCGCGCCACCCCCAGGGAAGATACGACCCTGGCCCCGAAAATGTCACTGGCCGTTTTGGACATTCGTCGAGTCACGGTGATGAGGCGGCGCAGATCCGCGGCGGCGATCGCCGCCACGCTCGCCTGCCTCGCGCTGTCGGCGTGCGGCAGCTCGAACTCGTTCAACGCGCAGATGGTGCGAGACTCGGACCAGGTGCTCGTCACGACCGCCGAGGTGCATCTTGCGTCCGCCGTCGAGAACGGCACCACCTCGGACATGTTCGACGAGACGCAGAAAGTGGTCTCAGCGATCGAGAAGGCTCGCGCCGACGGGGTCTCAGAGACGTGGCTCGATAAGGAGATCAACAGCGCCGAGAGCGACGTCGAGATCGTGCCGTGTCAGGACTGTTTCACGCGGCTCGAGGACGCCCGACGGTGAGGCCGCTCAGAGCAGGATCTCGGCGGCGGTCTCGGGCGCGCAGTCGCGCTTGAGGAGCTGGCAGGCGGCGTGGAGGTCGGCGTCGCTGGCGGCGAGCCGTTCGGCGAGTGGGAGTGGGTAGCCGGCTTCGATTAGGACGTGGAGTCGCCAGGCTTCGACCTTGCCGTGCTCGGTGACGACCGGTTCGGCCGTTCCGTTCATGCGGCTGGCTTGAGGCGTTGGGCGTTGGCGTTGAGCGCGGTCTCGTAGTAGGCGGCGAGTGGCGCGTTCCGGACGATCGTGAGGGAGTTGTCCTCGAGCGCTTCGCCGGAGTGGGTGGTGTTCGTGGAGCCGTCGACGACGTACTCGTGGTCGAAGACCCAGATTTTGCGGTGGATGTAGGCGCCGTGTTCGCTGTTGCCGATGAGGATGCGCGGGTCGGCTGCCCAGTCGGCTACGAGGGCTGCCATTGCCGGCACGGTCTTGGCCTGGGTCTCGTCGAGGACGAGCTGGAGGTCGTAGCCGGCGGCCGCGGCTTTGGTCTTGAGGATCGCGTGGAGGGCCTTGTCGGTGTACGTGAACATCGAGCCGTTGACCGCGATCGCGCTGTTCGCGGCGAGCAGCTGCAGGGCGCCGGCGGCGTTGTCGCGCGGTGGGAAGAGGACGACGGTGTCGCTCGGGAACTTGGCCGGCAGCGGTGCCGGCATCAGGGCGCGGAGCTCGTTCCAGAGCGAGGGCGTCACGAAGCGGGCGTGTCCTGCTGGGGCGTCGTGTCGGCGGGCGTCGAGCTCGGCGGCGAGCTCGGCGGCGTGAAGTCCTTGCGGAATGCTTCGACGACGGCCTTGCCGCCGGCGACGCACGCGCCGAACGCGATCGAGCCGACGATGTTCAGGCCGTGCGCGTTCAGCAGCTGGTCGCGGTTCCAGTAGAGCGCGGTGACGGTGCCGGCGATGAAGATGTCGGCGTAGTGCATGACGCGCGGCTTGTTGACGACCGCGGCGAGGCGCTTGATGCCGTTCTTGATGGTGTTCACGTGTTCAGGGACCTCCGCGTAGCGGCGCCGACGATGCCGTCGACGGCGAGGTGGTGAGCCTTCTGGAAGTGCTCGACCGCGACGAACGTCGCGTGGCCGAAGTCGCCGTCGATCTTCAGATGGGCTCCGTGCTGGTCGAGCGCCTTCTGCAGAACGCGAACGGCGCGGCCGTGATCGCCGGTCTGGAGCGTCACGGCCGGGACAGTGACCTTCACCGCGGGCTTGTGATGCCTGCGGTGGTGGTGGTGGTGATGGTGCTGGTGCTGGCCGGCGTGCGCGTAGAGGCGGGTGAGCCGGATGAGGAGTCCGAGCGGGTAGTGCGGGCCGGGATCGTGGTGGCCGCCGCCGCAGAGGCCGAGGTCGGCGTGGAAGACGATGCCTGGCTTGACGATCGTGCAGCCGTTGACCTTGCCGTGCCGGATCGGGATCCCGTACAGGGTCGCCCAGTGCGCGAAGATCCGCGCGGTCGCTTCGACCTGCAGGAGCGGCCACTTCGTCTGCGAGGCGTAGCCGACCTGTTCGACGCCGATCGCCCACGGGTTGAAATACGCGACGTGCCAGGCCATGTAGGTGACGGGGTTGACCATCTCGAGGACGTTGCCGGTGGCGTCGTCGACGTAGTTCGCGGACGCTTGCGCGTTCGGGTTCGAGAACCACGCGCGGATCGCTTCGAGGTCGGCGATGCCGGGCGCGTTCGGCGACTCGGTGTCGTGCGCGACGAGCAGCTCGTACTTCGCGTCGGCGGGCCGGGTCGAGAAGTTGATCTTGAGCGGCTGCACGAGCAGCTTCGGCTGGGGCGTCGCCTGGACGTTCGGGTGCAGCTGGTTCGCGGCCTTCGCGGCTGACGCTTCGAGCTTGGCCGTCTCGGCCGGGGATAGATGGACGACGTCGGTCTTGCGGCCTCCGCCCATGTGGCCTTCGTAGCCGTCGGTCTCGGCCAGCTGGTTGTAGATCTGGACGCCCTTCGGGGAGAGCTTGACGCCGAAGATCGTCTTGTACGCCGCGGCGCCGGCGAAGACGCCGAGGAAGAAGAGGACGGCGAGGAGGATGATAACGGCGACGTGAGCTGCGGCGATGTGCTTCCAGTAGCGCCGCGCGAATGCGAGGGAGCGGGTCATGGCCGCGTCTATCGGCTCACGCCGGCGCCGGGTGGCCGGGGAAGTTTGGCCTCGCGTCGCTGAGTGCCTCCTGGATCCGCGTGACGGCGCGATCGACGAGCGGCGGGTCGCGATCGAGATCTCCGAGGATCGTGACGAGCAGGGCGCGCTGGCCGTGCGCGTAGACCTGGAGCGTCTCGAAAGCCTGCTCGCGGACGAGGTCGATCGTGCGTTGCAGGCCGGCGATCGTCGCCATCTGCGCGTCGCGCTCGCTCGCGTACTGGGTCTTGAGCGCGGTGAGCTGCCGCTCGAGGTCGTCGATCTGTTGGCCGCGCACGTTCACGAGCGCGAGCGCTTCGTCGCGCGCGACGTCTCGGCGTTCCTCGATGTGGGTCTCGTTCTCGGCTTTCTCGCGGCGTGCTTCGCGTCGATCGTTGACGATGAAGCTGACCGCGGCGACGATGAGGCCGCCCACGCCTGCGGCAACACCTACGGCGGCCCAGCTGATCGCGGCGATGATCATCTGCTCGCGCCCCGGCTGCTCGAGGCATTGTCGGGACGGGCCTGCATCGTTCGTCGCCTATCGGCGATTCCGGCGGAATCAGGAGTCGGCGTCGTCGACGCCCTCGGCGCCTTTCGCGTCGAAGTCGAAGCCGATGTCGTCTGAGAGGGTGCCGGTGCCGTCGTAGGTCTTGACGACGACGGCGTCGACCGCGCGGCTGTAGGGGAACGCCGACGCGGGCACGACGGTTGTCGTTTCGTTCACGGTCAGGTGGAGCGTCGGCGCCGCGTCGAAGGGCGGGTCGAAGGTGATCGTCCAGGTGCCGGCGTAGTCGGTCTCGACGGTCCAGTCGCCAGAGCCGGCGTCGAGGATGGAGCCGCTGCCGTCGATCTGGCCGAACGCGATGCGCGGGTTGACGCCGTTTTGCGGTGGTGCGAGGCGTCGCTTGAGACGTTCGATCTCGTAGCCGTGGCCGGCTTCCGTGGTGGCGGGGTTCTTCTCGTAGAGGGGGCGTCCGCTCGGCATCAGGAGGGCGGGAAGGCGGCGCCGTCGGGGCTGACGATGAGCTCGCCGACGGTCTCGACGCCGTTCACATCGACGGTGACGTCGAAGCCGTAGATGCGTTGGACGCCGGCGAAGGCGGGGCCGAGGTCGTCGCCGACGTTGACGGTGACAAGGTCGCCGACGTTGTAGTCGGTGAAAGGCTGGAAGAGGCAGTTGCCCGCGGGGGTCATGTAGAGGAGCTGGCGTGGGTTGACGCGGAGCTCGTCCTCGACTTTCCAGAGGCTGCGGTAGAGCTCTTTCAGCTCGCTGGCGGTGTTGCTCGAGAAGACTTCCCACGCTCGGAGCGTGCCGTACCTCGCGCGCGAGTTGGCCTGGATCGTCCGGTAGTGGGTGGTGCCGAGGCCGGGGTCGGTGGCCTGGAGGGTCGCGCGCCAGTGGTTGGGTCGCAGCTTGGGGCCGAGGAGATAGCGGAGGCGGTTCGTGAGCGTCGCCATGTCGAAGGTGCGCCTGGCCTTCGCGACGTTGTTTTCGCCGGTCGCGTAGTCGAAGTGGACGGCCGCGCTCTTGTCCGTGCCCCAGTGGGTGACGCAGTGGAGGATCCCGTAGATGCCGGGGTCGCTTCCGTGCGCGGTGTCGGTCGGGGTGAGCATGATGTCGGCGAGGCCGACGTCGCAGATCGTCCGGTAGATGAGGTCGCCGAGTGTCATCGGGCCGTCGGCGTAGTCGTTGGTGACGTCGCAGTCGGCTGTGAAGTCTCCGCTGACGGCGTCGATCGGGAAGATGCGCGGCGTGCCGTCGGGGACGTTGTCGTCGTCGTAGGTGATGCTGTTCGCGAAGAGCTCCTTGACGAATGGGCCGGCGTGGAGCGGGTCGGAGAATTGCCAGTCGGAGATGCGGCCGTCGTCGTCGCGGACGCTGCGGCCGGCGGTGCGGACCATCGAGTCGAAGCAGGTGATGACGACGGTTTGGTTGTTCTCGTCGCCGACGTAGTCGAGACGCCAGATCTCGAGGTTCGCGATGAAGTCGCCGTTGCGGTACCCCTTGATCGTGCGAATGCCTTCGGACAGGTAGCGATCGCCGTCGGTGTGGATGGTCTTCCAGACGTCCTGGTCGGCCGCCGCGGCGAACGGGACCGCGAACGGCCGGTTCAGGCGTGGGCTGATGACCGCGGTCACGAGGTGGGTGATGTCGGCGAGCGAGACGTCGACTTGGTCGCACAGCTCGAACGTCCAGACGCCGTCGGTTGGCGGATAGAGATCGAGCACACCGAGCCCCCACAGGCTGCCGCCGATGCCGCCTTCGACGGTGATCGTGTGGGTGACCGTCCAGTCGGAGGTCTTGATGATGGAGACGGTCCCGTCGCCGTAGTTGGAGACCGCAATGAATGAGCCGTCGGGAGCGAATGCTGTCCCGAGCGGCTCCGCGCCAACCGTGATGGTGTGGGTGACGGTCCAGCCGGTCGTCTCGATGATCGAGACCGCCCCGTCCCCGTCGTTCGCGACGGCTACCGCCGATCCGTCCGGTGACACGGCGACGCCGTAGGGTCCCGTGCCGACGGTGACGGTGTGCGCGACGGTCCAGCCGGTCGTCTCGATGATCGAGACGGTTCCGTCGCTGTCGTTGGCGATGGCGACGAAGGATCCGTCGGGCGAGATCGCTGACCAGACAGGTTCCGTGCCGACAGTGATGGTGTGGGTGACGGTCCAGCCGGTCGTCTCGATGATCGAGACCGTCCCGTCCGCGAGGTTCGGGACGGCGATGAACGAACCATCCGGGGCGATCGCACACGGATAGGGGCAGCTTCCGACGGTGATGGTGTGGGTGACGGTCCAGCCGGTCGTCTCGATGATCGAGACCGTCCCGTCCCCATCGTTTGGGACGGCGATGAACGAGCCGTCCGGGGCGATCGCGCACGGATAGGGGTTGCTTCCGACGGTGATGGTGTGGGTGACGGTCCAGCCGGTCGTCTCGATGATCGAGACCGTCCCGTCCCCGTTGTTCGGGACGGCGATGAACGAGTTGTCGGGTGCGGCCGCGGCGCCGATCGGTTCGGAGCCGACTGCGACTGTTCTAAGGACGGTCCAGCCGTCTGTCTCGATGATCGCGACGTTGTTGTCGTTGTAGTTCGCGACCGCGATCAGCATCTAGGCCACCGTGACCGTCGGGTCGATCGCGACGAGCCCGAACGTGTACTTCTTCTGATACGCCGGCCCGCTGAACGTCGGGAGGATGTCGCACCGCACGGTGATCGACCTCGTCGAGCCGTCGCTCGGCATCCACTGATACGTCCCGGTCACTCCGGGGTCGCCGAAGATCGAGTCGCACGCGGCCAGGAGGTTGTCCTCGAGCGTGACCGCGTCGGTGACCGCGTCGATCACGAAGACGCCGCCGATCGTGACCTCGCGCGCGGCCTTGAAGCTGCGGTGCCAGATCCCGCCGTCCGTGACCGACTTCGGGTCGACGGTCGTGCGCGCCGGCGCGCCGTCGAGGCCCGCGCACACCGATTGGTCGTGCAGGTATGCCGGCGGCGTGTCGCCGTTGAACGTGATCGTCCCCCCTGGGGTGATGAGCGAGGCGGGTGCGTTGTACTCGGCCATCGGGTTCTCCTAGGAGTCGAATGCGGCGCGGACCGCGACGAGCGCGTTTCTGGCTTGGCGGTGGTGGTCGGTCGGCCCGTTCGGGAAGTGCTGGTGCACGTGAACGTCGGGCTTCTGCGGGAAGACGTTCGGGGCGTAGTTCTGGAGGATCGTCTGGAGGTCGACGAGGACCTGCGCCTCGGCCTTCTTGAGCTCGAGCAGCTGCTTCGCGCTCTCCTTGCCGATCTTGAGCTTCGCGGCCTCGGCAGCGATCGCGAGCTTCGCGTACTTCTGCCGCTCGGCGAGCGCGAGATCCTGGTCGTGCGACTCCTTGCGATAGAACTCGATCTCGGCGTCCAGCGCCCGCTTCTCGGCTTTGTAGGCGCGGTCGAGGGCCTGCTGATTCAGGCCGGCGTTCTTCTCGGCGAGCTGCGCCCGGGCGAGGTTGATCTCGAGCTTGTTCTGCTCGTCCTGGACCTTGGTCAGGTAGGCCGACTTCCGCTTCTTGCCGGCGCTCGTCGACTTGGTCTGGAGCGTAGAGAGCTGGCTGTCGACCGCGCCGAGCGCCTGCAGCGCGGCGAGCTCGTCCTGCTTGTTCTTGGCCTTCTCGGCCTTCGCGAGCTCGCGCTGCAGGAACGCCTTCTCCTCGTCGAGGTAGCGCCGTTCGGCGCCGACGTCGTTCGCGTTCTGCGCGCGCTGCAGGTTGATCTGCAGGCCGATCGGGATCGTGGTCGTGAACGGCGTCGGGGCATGGATGTGATGGGTCTTCGCGTATTTCGCGGCTTCCTTCCCGACGTTCTTGAGCGCGCTCTCGATGCCGCCGGCGATCTCGCCGAGGATCCCGCCGCCCTTGCTCGGCTTCGCGTCGTAGATCTCCTTGATGACGATGCGGACGGTCTTCTCGCTCGGGATGCGGTGAACGTTCGCGGCGATCTGCGCGAGCTCACGGAAGACCGCGGCGAGCTTCGGCTGGCTCGACTGCGCGGAGTTCGCGAGCGCGGTGAGCTGGTCGACGTACCGCTTGGCCGCGGTGGTCGCGTCGGCGGTGTAGACCGTGCCGCCCTCCATGCCGACGTCGACGATGTGCTGGGCCTGTTGCGCCTGGTCGGCGACCTGCTTGAACAGGGCTTCTTCCTCGAGCGCGGTCTGCTTGGACGCGGCCCGGACGGCGGCCTCGTGGGTCTTCTGCGCCTGCGTGGCTTTCGCGGTGTCGGTGGTGACCTGTTGTGTCGCGGCGCTGAGGTTTGCCTGCGCGGCGCGGAGCCGGTCGACCGCATCGGCGTGCTGGTTCGTCCCGCGGGTCGCCTTCTCTTCGGCCTGGGCTGCGATGAGCTCTTGCTGTGCCTGGTCGCGGCCGACGCGGTCGTTCGCGATCTGCTGATGCAGCTGCGTGATCGCGTGCGCGCTCGCGGCCGCGGTCTCGTTGAACCGCGAAACGCTCTGGCCCATCGCGTCCATCTGCTGCACGAAGCTCGGGCCGTCGTGGATGAGGGATGTGATGCCGCCGACGATGGCGCCCACGCCGGCGCCGATCGCGGTCCCTTCCGGGCCGACGAACGATCCGAGCGCGGCGCCCAGGCCGGCGTACTCGGCGACGCTGCCGAGCGTCTGGCCCGTCTGGCCCGGGACGACGCTCTGGATGAGCTGGCCGGCTACGAGGCCGCCGATGCCGTAAGCGCCGGCGCGCCCGATCGCGCCGAGCCCGATGCCGCCGCCGAGGAGGCCGATGCCGCCGCCCTCGGCCGCGACGCCGGCTTCGGCGACTCCGAGGCTGGTGAGGTCTGCTTCTGCGGCGGTGACGCCGGCGCCGACGCCGGCGGCGAGCCCCGCGCCTCCTTCGGTGCCGGCGGTCTCGAGCGCGGTCGCGGTCTCGGCCGCGTTGGTTCTGAGGATGGCGAGCTGCTCGTCGCTCGTCGTGACGGCCGCGGTCGCGCTTCCGGTCATCTTCCCCCAGGCGCGATCGATCGCCTCGACGCCGCGGATCACGGATCCGACGAAGAGCAGGAGCGGGCCGCCGATGGCCACGATGCCGAGGAGCGCGGCGGCGGCGTCTTTCGCGGGGCCGGGGAGTTTGCCGATCGCGTCGGCGATATGGGCGACGCCGCCGACGACGTCGACGACGAGCGGCGCGAGCTTGTTGCCGACCTCGATGAGATCGGCGCCGATCTTCGCGATGTCCTGGTGGACCTGGTTCGCCGGCTCGCGCATGGTGACGGCGACGTCGCTCCAGAAGGTGCCGGGGTTTGCCTTCCGTTGGATCTCGTCGAGGCCTTGGACGTACTGGCTGTATTGCTGGACGAGCGTGAGGATCGAGGCGCCCCCGCGCACGCCGCCGAACGCGCCGAAGATGGCCTGGTTCGCGGCGACCTTGCCCTGGCTCGCGACGAGCTGGTCGTAGTGCTTGGAGAGGGTGGCGAGGGCGCTGGTGAGGCCGCCGTTTTGCAGGTCGTTGGCGAGTTGGCTGCTGTTGAGGTCGAGCTGGCCGAGGCTCGCCGCGGCGGTCTTCGACGGGCTGAGGATCTTCGTGAGGGCGGTGGTGAGGTTCGTGGCGGCGGACTCGGCCGGCACGCCGGCGCGGGTGAAGACGGTGAGGGCGGCGCCTGCCTGGTCGAGCGGGATCCCGAGCTGCTTCGCGACGGGGAGGTACTTCGTGGAGAGGGCGGCGACGAGGTCGTCGAGGTGGAGCTTGCCGGCGCCGACGATCGCGTTGAGGGTCGCTTGCGTCTTCGCGGCGCCGCCGGCGGAGACGTCGTAGACGCGCATTGCCGAGGTCAGCGCGTTGGCGGTCTGTATGAGGTCGGTCCCGCCGACTGCGGCGCCGGCAGCGGCCACGCGCAGGATCTCCATCGCGCGCGCTCCGCGTATGCCTTCCGATTCGACCTCGAACAGGCCCTTGGACATGTCGTTCGCGGTCTGGCCGAACGAGTTGCCGGAGCTGACGAGGTTGAGGATCGCGCCGCTCGCGTAGTTGACCTCGCCGGCGCTGGCGCCGGCCTGGGTCTGGATGAGCCGCATGGAGCCGTTGAAGTCGAAGGCGAGCTTGACCGCGGCCGCGGCCGCCAGGGCGGTCGGCGCGGTCACGTACCTGGTCAGCGTGGATCCGACACTGCGCGCGGCGCCGGCGTAGCTCGCGAGGCGCTGCTGCGAGGCCTTGTCCGCGGCCGCCGCGGTGGCTACCTCGCTCGCGGCGAGCTCGTCGAGCTGCGCGCGGTACGCGACGGTCGCGCGGCCGGCGGCGAGCGACTCGGGGCCTTGCTGTGCGATCGCGCGGTTGAGGCGCTCCTGCGCGATCGAGAGCTTGAGCGCCTCGTCCGACATCGCGCCGGTCGTGCGCGCGTAGACCGCTTCGATCTCGGCCTGGTCGACCTTGAATTGGCCGAGGTTCGTGGCGTAGACGACGTCGGCCTGGGCCGCGAGGATCTCTTCGCCGAACGGCATCAGTCGTCACCTCCGAAGATCGCCTTCGCGCGGTCGCGCGATTTCGCGATCGCGGCCTGGTGCTCGCCCTCTTCGAACGCGGCCCGCTGGGCCGCGGCCTCTTCGAGCTCGAGCCGGAGCAGGCACGCCTCTTCGATCAGGAACTGGCACACCTCGTCCTCGCCCTCGTATCCGCAGCCGCATTCACAGGTCGCCCACGTGAATCGAGGAAAGGGCTGCTTGAGCGTTCGTGCATGCTTCGCAAGGCGTGTCGCTGCCGAGCTTCCCGCCGTCGCATCCGTGCGCGTGACGAAAGGTGGCCCACGCGTCGAGCGCCTCCACGCCGATCCGGACGCCGGCGGCGTCGAAGGACTGGCGGCCGGTGACGATCCGCATCAGCATCTCGAGGTCGTCCTCGGGGATCTCTTCGAGCTCGTCGACGGTGAGCTTCGGCTTCTCGAGCGCTGCGGCTACGAGGTGCTTTGTGAGCCGGCCGAAGTCGTTGATCCGCTTCGCGACGCGGGCGGCGACGGCGGGATCGGTTGCCGCGTTGCTGAGGTCGGCGGCGATTACGGCGGGCAGGCCGCCGTGCTCGAGGTTCGCGACGTGGAGAACGACCGCGTCGACGAGATCCTCCGGGAGGCCTTCGAGTCGGGCGAGGCTGGTGAGGCCGAGCACGCGGGCGAGGACGCGCATGCCGGAGGGGAGCGTGAGCCGGTGCGGGCCGCCGCGTTTCTTCCAGCTGGCGCCGGTGCCGGCCCAGGTCTCGTCAGTGGGTGCGGACGATTTCTTTGGTGTCATGCTGAGCCTCCTCGGGCTGTGCATTGGCGATGCGGGCGTGGAGCGCGGCGACGTCGTCGTCGAGCTGCGCGGCGAGCTGCAGCGCGTGGCGCGCGCCTGTCTGAAGGCCACTCAGGCTGCGCCGGAGCACCGTGGCCTTCTCGTGCAGCCGGGCGAGCTCGGCGGTGTGCTCGATGCGCGGGTCGAACATCGATGCCGCCTATCGGCGTGCCGTCCGGAGCGGCCGCGAGGCTACGCGGCCCGATGACGTGCGAATGCGGCTGTGGAGAGCAAGCGAGGCCTGGGCGGCGGTTCCGTCACGGACACAACGGCAGGGTGAGGCCGGACAAGTCGAACGCGCTCTCGCGCGCGCATCGCGCTGCGTGGCCGTCGAAGGACGAGCTCGAGCGACTTCTCGAGCTTCACGGGACGGTCTCCGCGGTCGCTCGGGTGTTGGGCCGCGGCGCGACGAACGTTCGGTACATCATCGAGCAGCTCGACATCAGCTACGTGCCTCAGCTGCAGTCCGGCGACTCGTCGAACGCCGTCGGATGGGACGGCGAAAAGCACGCTGCGCTCGTTCTTGGTGGCCGTGTCGTTCGTGTAGCCAATCCGAGGGCGCAGCCGTCCTTCGACGTCCTGGTGGGCGATCGTCGCGTCGAGGTGAAGACAGCGCGCCCCTCGACGGCGAGCGTGAAGCGTGATCAGTGGGGCTGGTCGTTCAACGTCGCTCACAATCACGGCGGCAACGACGCTTATTTCCTCATCTGCTGCGCGCCCGACGGACTACCGATCGCGTACCTGCTGGTCCCGTCGACGCCGGGCTTGCCGAAGATGATCCGGTTCCCGGTGAGTCAGCGCGGCAAGTGGGCTCGGTACCTCTGGCGGCCTACGACCGATCCGCGTGCGCAATGGCGTTTTTCACGAGCGTCTGGATGACGTCGCTGAGAGTGGCGCTGCGCGCCGACGCGAAGTCGAAGGTCGAGACTGCGGGCTTGCCGTCGGTCTGGACCTTGTTCTTGAAGTTCGTGATGCGCGCGTTCGCGAGCGAGAACTTCGCCTCGAGGTCGGGGCCGCGGGTGTGGTCGATGTCGAGGGACTCCTCGAAGATCGTCGTGGTGAGGGCGGTGCCGTCGGTGGCTCCGGTGTTTGCCGCGCGCCAGAGCGTGTCGTCCTCGAAGGCGACACTGAGGTTGCCGGTGACGGCCATGAGGCCGTTCGGGATGTCGAGCGACTCGAGGCCGTTGTCGCCCTGGAAGCGCCCGGTGTTGCGGTTGATGTCGAGCTGGTACTGGCTGACGATGCCGCCGTGGACGCCGCCGAGGCTGACGGCGAGCTCGGCCCACGAGAACGGGAGCTCGTCGGCGAAGAGGCCGGTCAGGTCGGGCGCGTCCGCGCCCATGAGCGCCTGCAGCGCCTCGGCCTTGTAGGTCGCTTCCACGCCGCCGCCTTCCTGGCTCGCGAGCGTCAGCTGGCCGATGCGGGCGCCGATGTACTGGACGCACCCGACGCCGGGCCAGATGTCCCAGATCGTGAGATACGGGCTGGCGAACGGCGCGGCCGGGTCGAGGGTCGCGGTATGGGTCTTCGGCGTCACGCCGGCGTCGACGTTCTTGCCGAGCAGCGCGTAGAGGAGCAGGTCGTCCTCGCTCGGGCGCAGGTACTTCTTGAAGGTGCCGCCGGGCTGCGCGCCGACGACGATGTCGTCGGGCTGCAACGCGGACTGGTCGGTCTCGGCGGTCTTGAGGTACTGGACGCCCGGGTCGAGGCTGCAGTCCTCGAGAGCGATGGCCATGACCGGCGCGTCGGCCGGGGTCGACTTGTCGGTTTGGAAGCCGAACGCGAGCGTCTCGACGTTGCCGGGGATCAGGCTCACCGTGTCACCTCTTCAAGCTCGGGGGCTGCGGCGAGCCGGGCGGCGAGCCGCGGGTCAGTGGTCTCGAACACCTGGCCGGTGCCGATCGAGACGCGCGGCGACGCGCCGATCGCGACGCGGACGACGTAGTCGGCGCCTTCGCTCGAGGCGAGCTGGAAGGCGCGCGCCGGCGGCGCCGTGTCAGCGGCCGCCTTCGGCTTGCGGGTGCGCGTGTTTCCCACGCCGCGCCTATCGGCGCTAGCGCAGCTGGTTCAGCCGTTCGATGAGCTTCACCCGGCCGGCGGCGCGTCCTGTGGCGAAGAAGTGCTCCGGCGCGATGCCTTTCCCGCTGACGTCCTGGCGGTTCGCGGTGAACGTCGTGCCCTTGCGGGTGACCGGCCAGGACTGCTTACGGGGCCGTTTCAGGGCCTTGGTGCGCTGGCCGAGGGTGCCGCGGTCGAAGAACCAGGCGATCGGCGTGATGTTCTGCTCGGCGGTCCCGCCGCGGCGGCCGCGCGAGCTCGTGCGGCGCGACTTTATTCCGGCGGAATAGCCGACGACCGTGCCGGTGGCCGGCAGGACGTCGAGCTGGAGGTCGATCGATGCGGACGCTTGTGTGATCGCGGCGGCCTCGGCCGAGGCGAGCTCGAGGCCTTCGATGCAGGCCTCCTCGACGCGCTTCGTGATCTCCGGGAAGCGCTGGAAGACCTTGACGCCCGACCGGATCGTCGTCACAGAAGCGTCAGGTAGGCGGGGTTCTTCCAGGTGCCGACGAGCTGCGCCTCGACCGCGAATTCGTCGCGGACGGGGACGATCTGGACCACGCGGAAGTAGAAGCCCGGGTAGGCGGGGTCGGTGTCGTTGAGGAGCTTCGCGAGGACGGGCTGCAGCGCGAGCGCGAGATCCCAGGCGGCCTGCTCGAGCGGCCCGTCATCGTGCGGCACGTCTTTCAGCGTGGTTTTCGGGCGCTTGGCCCAGTAGCGGATCGTCATCTTCGGGTTGACGAAGTTGACCTCGCTCGCCTCGGGCGTGCCGGGCCAGAAGACCGCGATGCGGTCCTTGTCGCGCGAGACGTCGTCGGCGCGCTGGCCGGACAGCACCTCGGCGTCCGGGAACGACGTCTGCAGCCGGGCGACGAGCGCGGTCCGCCAGTCGCTGATGAGGTTGCTCATGAGCTGATCGAGCTGGTCCCGATCTGCGGCACCGTGAACCGGTCGCGGGTGTCGAGCGATGCCTTGAGGCCGCCGGCGAGGTTGAGCTCGGTGCGGTCGATCGCGTCGGCGAGCTTCGTGCCGACGCTCGCGACGTCGTTCAGGTAGCGCAGCAGCACGAGCACGGCGACGGCGCGCTTCACGGTCTTCGGAACCTCCGGGAATCCCCACGTGCCGGTGACCTCGCACAGCAGGCGCGGGTTCTCGTCGGGGACGAAGGGTCCCCACTGCGTGGCCGGCCACGAGAAGAAGGCCGGGTTGCTGACGAGCGGCGGGAAGGAGAGCGACGTGATCGGTTCCCAGTCCTCGCGCACGCGCGGCAGCTCGACCCAGCCGCTCGAGTCGAGCGTTTGCAGCAGCGTGCCGTCTTGGCCCTTCAGGACGACATCGGTGACCGCGGCGGCGTCGCCGATCAGGAGCTCGCGCTCCTCGACGACGATCCAGTCGATGTCGAACACCCTTGTCGACGGGCCGTCGGTGATCGACGTGAACTCGCGGTGCGTGACCTCCATGAAGTCACGCGACTCGGTCGTGATGAAGTCGGCCAGCGCCGCGTCGGTCGCGTCGTCGTCGCCGATCTCGTAGCCGGGCGTCCGCTCAGCGATGTCGTCGAGCGTGCACAGATCGCGACGGTCAGCCATCGCTACCGCCTATCGCCAGATCGGTCGTCGAAGCTCGATTCGATGCCCTACGAGGGTTTGTAGTAGGGCGTCTTGACGATGCCGAAAGCACCCGCGCCAGAGCCCATGATCTCCGTTGAAGGCGACCAGAGGACACCCTGCGGATCTGCTCCTATCTGGTAGCCGTCGCTCGACCCATGTGGCGCGAGGACGTATCCGATCACCGCCAACCCCTGGATCAGCACTACGGCCAAGGGAGGCCCGGAGCCGCTGGGCACGTAGACAGTGTCGTCGGGGCCGACGCCGAGCGCATAGGAACTTTCGACGAGTGCAGACAGGTCGATCGTCGCCGCCACTGCCTCGTCTTGGATCACATAGACCGTGCCGTCACCTCCATTGACGTAACAGGTGCCGTCGCTCGTGAAGGCGATGCCAAACGGGAACGTTCCGACGCCGGTGATGGTCTCCGCGACGGCACCGTCGCGGATCACGTCAACGAGTCCGGCTCCCGCGTGGTTGTAGGAGACATAGAGGTCGCCGTTCGGTGCAATCGCAATACCGCTGGCGCCGCCCGTGCTGCCGGGGATAGTGCTCGTGACAGCGTCGTCTTGGATGACGGCGACGGCGTAGTTATCTCCCTCACCCTGGCCGGGGGCGTAGACCGCGCCGTCGTCAGCCAGGGCTATGCAGTTGCAGCTTGTCGGAATGGCGATCTCCGTCACGAGCGCGTCGTCGCGAATGATGGCGAGATAGGACGGGTTGTCGAGTTCTGCGACGTACACGGTCCCGTCGGGAGCGACAACAATCCAGGCGGCGCCAGCGCCGAGGATCATCGGGATCAGGCTCGTGACGATGCCGCTGGCTCGGTCGATGACGGCGATGTACGTCGATCCGACTCCGCCGTTGTTGCTCATGTAGATCTTCGTGCCGTCGGGGCTGAACGCGATCCCCCAGGGTGCGTTGGAGAACGTCTCGCCGAGGGGGAAAACGGTCAAGAGTGATGCGTTGAGCGCGTAGCCGAGAGGCATCGAACCGCCGCCCGAGCTCCCGGCATGCGGGAAGGCACGCACCTCGAGGTGCTTGACGCTGCCGGTGAGTGTGGCGCGCAGATGCGCCGGCGGCCCGCTCGCGAGGTAGACGGCCGGGCTGCCCGCGTGCGTGAGGCCGCTGAAGTCGTGGATCGTCGACCAGGTGTCGCCGTCGGTCGATCCCTCGACGAGAACATCAACGTCGCCCTGGTCGCCGTCGACGAGGACGACGATCGAGACGCTGCCTGCGGCGTCGAATCCCGCGACGGGGTCGCCGGGGTCGCCGTTGCCGCGGTACGGGAGGAGGACGTAGCCGTCGTCGGCGAGGGCGCCGGCGACGCTGGGATCGGGGCTGCTCATGTGTCGTCCACGACGAGGCCGAGCTCGACGAGAGCGGCCAGGAGATGCGCGGCGTCGGCGACGCTTACCGAGGGCTTCGTCACGTTGGTGAAGTGCCCGTTGTTGTCGAGGACGGCGGCTCGTGGGCCGTGCGGGAAGGCGCGCACCTCGACGTGGTTCGCGACGCCGGTGAGGGTTGCGCGGAGGAGCGCGGGCGGCGCGTCGACGACGAACTCCGCGGGCGTGTTCTCGGCGGTGAGGGTGCTGAACTCGTTGATCGTGCTCCAGCTGTCTTCGCCGGCTGATCCTTCGACGAGGACGTCGATCTCGTTCTCGGGGTCGGGGTCGACGCCGTCGACGAGGACGACCAGGGTGACGCTGCCGGCCGAGTCGAATCCTGCGACGGGGTCGCCGGGGTCGCCATCGAGGCGGACGGGCAGGATGACGTACCCGTCGTTCTCGATCGCGCCGGCGACCCCGTCGGGATCCGGGTCGTTCACGCGGCGGTCTCGGCCTTCTTCGCGATGATCGCGTCGACGACTGCTTGCTTGTTCTGGAGCTTGTCAGCGTCCTCGATGCCGAGCTTGGCTGCGGCCGCGTTGAGCTCGTCGCGGTTGTGGGCCATGAGCTTGCCGGCGAGGTCGTCGTCGTCGGCCGGAGCGGGCTGCTTCTTGCCGCTCTTGCTCTTGCTGGGCTTCTCGCCGGCGGTCTTGCCGTTGACGTCGAAGCAGCCGGGGAAGTCGGCGGCGACTTGGTCGGCTTTCTCGTCGGAGACGTCGGTCTCGTCGCCGACGGCGAGGTGGATCGCCTGGCGTCCGTCGAGGCCGTGGTAGACGTCGGTCTCGTTCTTCTTGAGGGCGTGGATCCCGCCGCGGTACTTGAGCTTTTTCACCTGTGGATGTCCTCCTCTGACGCCAGTTGCCCGGACGGCCGCGAGGGGTGTGCGGCGTCCGGGCGCTGGCTACTCGGCTCAGGTCGATGCGTTGTAGGTGATCGCGATCGTGTTCTCGGTGTCGACCGGCTGGATTGGCTCGAAGGCGCGGCGGACGCTGACCTTGACCGCGTCCTGGTCGAACTCGCTGTAGAGCTCGCGGAGGATCTCGATCGTGAGGCCGCGGCGCGTGCCGGTGGTGAAGCCGGGCGTGAAGACGGTGATGGCCTCGGTGCGGTTCGTCGTCGTGTCGTCGTAGACGCCGGTCGCGTTGAGGTCGTCGTGCATCTTCTCGCTGACGATGACCGGGACGTTGTCGACCTTGGCGAGCTCGCCGGTCAGGACGACGGCGTGCGGGCCGTACTTCTCGAGGGTCAGCGTTGCGGCGTCGTCGAGCAGGTCGATGTAGCCCGCGATGGAGACGATGTGCGCGAGCTCGAGCGGGTCGACGCCGTACTTGCCCATCTTCTTGCGGTTGCCGCGCATGAGGTGGGCGGTGAGCGGGTTGTTGCCGGCGTCGGTCTTCGCGCCTGCGGGTGCGAGCTTGCGGAGGCCGTCCCAGTTGAGGAGCGGGTCGTCGGCGGCGTAGAAGCCGACGGCGGTGTCGAGGGCGCCGGCGGTGTCGCCGTTGAGGCCTGCGTCCTCGAGGTCGAAGAGGAGGTAGCGGCGGAGCTCGTCCTCGATCAGCGGCAGCTGCGCGATGATCGCGTCCTCTTCGGCCTCCTTCGAGACGAGGGCTTCGCCCCAGAACTTCATCGCGCGGAGCGTGACCTTGCGCGACGCGATCTGGATCTTCTTGACCGCGGTCTGTCCGGTGTCGTCGTCGTTCTGGACGCCGCGGGCGAGCTTCTTGCGGCTCACGGCGCGGCCGGGCAGCTCGAACGGGTTGGAGGGCATCGGCGTCTCGGTGAAGAGCGCGAGAACCTTCAGCTGCAGCTCGACGCGGTCGATCAGGTTCGGGCTGAGCATGGTCGGCACCCAGTCGGCGCCTTCGCCGGCGTTGTCGGTGTTGATCGCGGCGTTGACGAGCGGCTGGAAGACGTCCTGGTAGTACGCGGTCTCCTGCGGCTCGACGTCGCGGATCGCGCTGATGAGGAGCATGCGGTCGCCGGCCTTCTGGAAGTGCTCGATCTCCTCCGCGTCCTGGCGCACGAGCGGCGCGATCGCCTTCGGCGACTCGGCGAACAGCGCCTCGAGCCGCGCGACGCCGGTCTTGCCGAGCGCCTCGACGGCCGAATCGGAGGGACGGAGGCTGCGGCGCGCGTTGGTCATCGTGTCGACCGTCTCCTGCTTCTCGAGCAGGTCGGTGACGATCTTCTCGACCGTCTCGCGGTCGACGGCGTCCTCGCGGTAGCCCTCGACTGCCTCCTTGAGGGCGACGACAACGCCCTTCACTTCGTCGAGCGCCTCGGTGTACTCGGCAGTCGTGGGTTCCATCAGGTCTCGGTTCCTTTCGGGGTCGCGGAGGGATCACGGGTGTCTGTCGGAGCGAGCTCGCGGGCGATCGCGCGGAGGTCGCGGGCGCGGAAGCCGTCGAGCGTCTCGCGGAGCGGTGTTGCGAGCTCGCCGAGGCCGCTCGAGCGGCGGCCGGCGGCTGCGTGGGCCTTGTCGAAGTCGTCGATGTGCGCCTGTAGGTGCTTTTTCACGCCGTCGCGGTCGCCGTCGGGGATCTTGGCCTGGTCGAGGCGCGCGAGGCCGTTCCGACAGGCGCTGACGACCGCTTCGTGCGGTTCGCCGTCGTCGCCGACGAGGTGGTGCTCGAACTTCCAGTCGTCTTTGGCGTCGGGGTAGCCGTCGCCGTCCGGGTCGGCGCCGTTCTCGTCGTACCAGGCGAACATGCCGAAGCCGCGCGCCTTCGTGACCGGCGTATTGAGCTTCGCGACCTCGCCGGGGCCGTCCCAGGCCTGGTCGACGACGTCCGTCGAGTGAACCGGCACAGCGTTCGCGGCGATCGCTGGCTGCTGGGCGTCGAACCAGCCGACGCCCATGCCGCTGCCGTCGGCGAGGTCGTGCGTGTGGCCGCCGGTGCGGCCCGCGGGGTGGTCGCAGCGGATGATTGCGCCGTCGAAGGTCTCTGTCGCCTGGCAGCGGTCGCCGGCGGCCAGCGCGGCCGTGCTTGAGCCGGCGCCGACGCGGGCGCGGGAGGGTGCGTGCGCGAGGCGGGCGATCGTCGAGTCGAGGGTGTCGACGCGGTCGGCCATGCCGAGCTTCACGGCCTGCTGGGCGCCGAACATCTTGCCCTGGCCGAAGGTGTTGTGGACGGTGTCGACGCTGACGCCGCGGCCGGCGGCGACGTCCTGCTCCAACATCTTCCCGAACGTCGTGACGCTCTCCTCGAGCTGGTCGCGGCCGTCCTGGCTGAGCGGCGAGTACGGGTAGAGGTCGGTCTTGTGGTCGCCGTAGGAGACGAGGGTCGTGGTGACGCCGAGGCCTTCGAGCATCTGGCTGACGTCCTGGTGGATGGCGAGGCAGCCGATCGAGCCGACCATGCCGCTCGGGCTGACGACGAGCTCGTCTGCCTGGCTCGCGATGTGGTAGGCGGCGCTGGCGGCCATCGTGTCGGCGATCGCGACGATTGGCTTGCCCTGGCCGCGGGCGGCGCGGATCATCGCGGCGGTCTCGGGGACGAGGTCGACCTGGCCGCCGGGGCTATCGACGTCCAGCAGGATCGCGCTGATGGAGGGGTCGGCGAGAGCCTGCTGGAACGTCTGCTGGAACTGGTTGAGGCCCTTCGCGCCGGAGATCGCGCTGAACAGGTCGGCGCGCGGCATGATGACGCCGTACAGGGTAAGGATCGCGACATTTCCGCCCGAGCCGGACGCGATCGCGTAGTCGGGCTGGTTCGGCCGCGACGGCCCGGCCGCCTGCAGCCGGCGCTCGATCTCCTGGTCAGTGAGCCGGCCGCCTTCGGCGCGGAAGCAGAGGAGCTCGACGATCAGCTCGAGCTTCGACTCGAGGATCTCCCACGGCGTGTCGCAGACGGCCTGCAGGATGCGCCGGTAGCGGATCTCGTCGGCCATCGCGGACGCCTATCGGCTCAGCCTTCGGTGCCGACGCCTGGGTCGCCGCTCTTGGGCGGGTTGTACGCGTTGTCGTCGAGCTGCTCGTCGGGCGGCAGGTGCCGGGATTGGCGGACCTCGGACGGGAGCTGCCAGGCGCGGCCGCCGAGCGAGAGCGCGTCGATCTTGGCCGCGGTGAGCGGGTCGACCTGGAGGAACTCGTCGCGCTTGAACTTCGGGAAGAACTGCGGCTCGACGTCGCCGGGCCGAACGGGGAAGAGGTCGGCGTCGCCTTCGATCGTCTGCTCGATCAGCGACCACTCGGGGTTCATGCTGAACATCAGGTGCCGGAGCGCTTCGCCCTCGAGGTTCTTGTAGGTCATATCGTGGCCGGTCGAGGCTCCGACCATCGAGGGCCAGACTCCGAACCAGCGGCAGATCTTCTGCACGGTCGCGTCGCTCGAGAGGATGAATTCGGCGTCCTTCAGCGGCAGCGAGAGCGCCTCGACTTTGACGCCCTGTTCGAGGATTGCGGTGCGCCAGGCGTTGCGGAAGCCGCGCTGCACGCGGTCCCAGTCGCGGCGCATGCGCTTGCGGGCGGGTTCGCTGAGCTCGTGGTCGCTGGTGAGAACGATCGGCGGGACGCCGCTGTTGCGCCAGAGGATGTTGAGGAAGTGGTCCATGCCGAGGCCGGCGCCGATGGTCTCGCGGGCGTACCCGATCGGCGAGAGGCCGACGAGGCCGTCCTTCGAGAAGCCCATGAAGTGGATGATCTCGTCGCTGGTGAAGGGCTCGGGGTACTCGTAGCCGGTGTCGGCGTCGCTGACGTAGAAGTGCTTCACGCCGCCCTCGCGGACGACGCGGACGAAGTCGGCGGGGATCGGCCAGAGGCCGTTGATGAGCGGGTTGCCGTTGATGTCGCGGACGTTGGAGAAGCTCTTGCCCCAGTAGGCGTTGCCCTGCGAGTTGAGCTGCATCGAGGCGAGGCCCATGAGGTTCGCGTAGACCATCTCGGGGTTCGGCTTTTTGAGGAGCTTCGTGGCGCGATGGCCGCGTGCGGGCCGGGAGTCGTCCTCGTCGAGGCGCTCGTAGATCCGGATCGGCGTCTGCCAGGTCGACCAGGCGCGCAGGCGGATGCATTGCCAGACCGCGTCGAAGCGCAGCGCCTTGTCGACGGTGACGGTCTTGCCGGCCTGCGTCGCTGAGCTCCAGAACGGATAGCGGTTGTACGAGTCGAACGGGTTTGGCCCGATCGGCGCGGCCGCCAGGCGGCGTGCGAGGCCCATCAGTCGTCGTCCTCGTCGCCGGGGCCGTAGACGCGCTTGACGATCGCCTCGTCGCGCAGCTGCGGATCGGCGCCGGCGCCGGCGGACGCGCGCGCGGCGCGGAGCGCGAGCACGACGAGGAAGACGCCGCCGACGATCGGTGCGGTCGGCGGGAAGATCCAGCCGCAGCCGGCGGCGATCGCCGCCAGGCCTGAGATCAGCAGCGCGTCCTCGACCAGCTCGTCGCTCGGCCGCGGGATGGCCGGTGGCGCGAGGCGGGCGAGCGTCCGCTGCAGGCGCTGGCGGAGCTCGAGCTTCGGCAGGCGGCCGCGTGGCCTGCGAGACGGCGGCTCGAGCTCGAGGAGCTTCTCGAGATCGACGGCGGTCACTCGTCGTCGTCCTCGAGGTCGTCGTCGTCGTCGAGGTCGTCGTCGGCGACCTCGAGACCGAGCAGCTCGGCGAGCTCGGCGCTGTAAGGGAGTGCCTGGCCTGTCCGCTCGTCGGCTCCGTCGTCGCGGGTGTCGCCGACAGACTTGCGTGTCGGGCCGTCGAGCACCTCGAGTCCGCGCTTCTCATAGACGCTCACGTTGTGTCTATCGGGCTGCGCTCGGCCGTTGGCGATGATCTCGGCGGTGCACGCGTCGATCGGTTCCGGTTGGTTGCGCCTCTTGATCGTCCAGTAGCCGTCGGCGCTCTTCTCGGCGACGACCGCCTCGACGTGCGCGATGCCGATCGGGTCGCCGTCGGTGACGATGCGTCCGGCGTTGACGTCGCGGTAGTAGCGCTGGACGTAGTCGCGCATCTCGTTCGCCCACGGGAACAGCGGAGCGGTGAGGAAGCGCTGGCCGAGCCGCGCGAGCTCGCCGCCGAAGTAGTTCGGGTCGCCGACGACCTCGCGCACGCGGTAGCCGTGCACGTCGGCGAGCTCGTGGATCAGCCGTTCGGCGACGTGCTCGTTGCCGGCGGCATCGTAGAAGTCGTCGACGAACGTGTGGGCCGGGACGTTCGGCCGGACGCTGAAGACGTGGCGCCTGGTGACGATCTTCTCGAGCTCGGTCGAGTACCAGGCCCAGGTGACCGCGGTCGTGTCGTAGCTGTGGGCGGCGTCGACGGCGACGTAGATGTCGGCGCCGCGCGGGATCTCGACCGTGCGGTCGGCGAGGCGCCGGTAGACGCCGGGCTTGAACCAGGCGCCGCGCGAGGCCGTCCAGAAGTTGAGGCAGAGCCGCAGCCACTCGAGCTCGTCGCCGATGTCGTCGTCCTCCTCGAGCTGGCCGCTCATCGCTCGCCGGAGCGAGCGGAGCATTTCGTGGTGGTCGGTCCAGGAGCCGGGGTTGGCGAGCTTCAGGGCCTTCATTACGGCCTTGTCGTTCTCGAGGTCGAGCTCGTAGCCGTCGGGCATCCCGTACCACCACATGAGGTAGCCGGCGTCGGGGTCGCGGCCGATGGTGAGGAAGCCTTGCCGTCGGGTCGAGATCTCCGGGCAGGTGAGGCCGCGCTTGTACTTGCGGCCGAGGAGCGAGCGGCGGTCGTAGCCGGCCGCCGAGATCCAGAGCATGAATGATTCGGGGTCCTTGTGCAGCGCGGATTCGATCGCGGTGTAGCCCTGCACCTCGGCGGCGCTCTTGAACAGCCAGAGCTCGTCGAGGACAGCGACGTAGCGGCCGTGGAGGCCGTGGCTCAGGCGGCCGTCGGAGCCGAGAACGGTGTAGGAGCCGCGGCCGTCGCGGCGTTCGATGCTGCGCCGGCGGGCGCGGAGCACCTCCTCGAGCTCGCTGTCGGTGACGAAGTTGACGGAGTACTCGGTGCCGATCGCGGCCTGCCGCTTACTGCCGGCGATCTGATAGGCGTGCGTGCGGACGTCCTCGACCGAGGCGACCGTCGCGGTGCAGACGCCGGAGGCGATCGGCGTTTTCGCCTGGCCGCGCGGGAGCCCGAGGCCGGCCTCCTTGTAGATGCGGCGGTCGTCGGGCGTGCGCGCGTAGAGGTCTCGCAGGAAGTCCTTCTGCCAGCGGTCGAGCTTCCACTGTGTGCCGTCGTCCCAGCGGTAGAACCGTTCGAAGAACGCGACGGTGCGTTTGGCGCTGTGCGGCGGCCCGAGGCGGGTCAGTTGCTTGCCGAATTCGTTCGCGTCGTCCTGCGCGCGTTCGGCGGCCTCGGCGTGCGCGGCCATGACAAGGCGTTCGAACTCGCGGGCGATCGCGCGCTGCTCGAACTCCGTCTCGGCGGCGCGGTAACGCTGCTGCAGGCCGGCGAGCGCCGGCCAGGGGACGTCGTGGCTCGTGAGGAGCTTGCGGTGCTCTGACCGTCGCGACTCGAAGGTGCCGTCACGGACGTGGTCGCGGAGGGTCTTGCTCGGTCTACCGGGCACCGGCGAAGGTCTCGTATCGCCGGCGGATCACGTCGCAGTAGCCGGGGTCGAGCTCGAGCGTGAAGCAGCGCCGGCCGGATTGCTCGGCCGCGATCAGCGTCGAGCCGGATCCGCCGAAGGGGTCGAGGACGATGTCGCCGCGGCAGCTCGAGTTGTGCATGAGGTGGCGGAGCAGCCAGACGGGCTTCATCGTCGGGTGGAGATCGGCGGTGGTCGGCTTGTCCGCGCGGAGGACGGTCGTGTTGTCGCGGGTGCGGTAGCTGTCGACGAGCCGCACGAGCTCGGGCTTGCTGAGCGCGCGCAGGTCGACGTCGTCGTCGATGACGGTCGCCTCCTCGCGGCCGCCGTACCAGCGGTGCGCGGCGCCGGGGTTCCAGCCGTACAGGATCGGCTCGTGCTGCCATTGGTAGTCCTGGCGGCCGAGCACGAAGTGGTGCTTGACCCAGACGAGGGTCTGTCGCGGACTCCAGCCTGCGAGGCGCAGGGCGCGGCGGAAGATCTCGCCTTGGCCGTCGCTGTGCCAGACGTAGATGGGGGCGCCGGCGTCGGCGACGTCGCGTGCGCGCTCGAGCGCGGCGACGAGGAAGGCTTCGAGTGCGTCGCCGGCGAGGTCGTCGTTCAGGATCGGGCGCGTCTCGGCTTCGTAGCTGACGCCGTAGGGCGGGTCAGTGAGCACGAGCGATGCCACGCCCCCCATGAGTGTTTCGAGGTCGCCGGCGTCGGTCGCGTCGCCGCAGAGGAGCCGGTGCGGGCCGAGCTCGTACACCTCGCCGCGACGGCTGGTCGGCTTCGCCGGCGGCTCGGGCGCGTCGTCGGGATCGGTGAGGTCGCGGACGCGCAGCGCGCCGAGCGCGCGATCGATGCTCGACTCGGTCTCGGGGAGCACCTCGAGCACCGACTCGCGACCCTCGGCTTCGAGCACCTGCTCGAGCAGCTGCGCGTACCGAACGGGGTCGTGCTCGCCGCCGAGATTGTTGATCGCCTCGGCGAGGAGCCGCGCTTCGATGTCGTCGTAGTCGCGGATGACGACCGGGACGGGGTTGATGCCGAGTTCGCGGCAGAGCGCGAGGCGGTGGTTGCCGCTGATGACCTCGTACTTGCCCTCGAGCGTCGGGTGCGGCCGCGCGACGAGGTTCTCGACGAAGCCGAAGCGCACGATCGACCGGCGGATCTTCGCGAGCGTGCGCGGCGGCGTGACGTTCGCGTTCCACTCCGGCGTGAGCTGGTCGAGGTCGAGCTGGGCTGCAGTCTCGGCGCCGGCCACACTCCGTCTATCGAGATACCCTCGCGAGCACCGGCGGCGAACGCGGCGCGGGTGCGGGCCGCCGGCCGCTTGCCCGCGTCGCCACGATTTTGATTTCTCCCAGTTTTGGGAGAAATGCGCGCAGTGCCGGCGCGGGGTGCATGCGCGCCTCGACCCTAAAAAACGGCCTCCGCCAAGTCACGCTGGCCTTCCGGCCAGCGGTCCCTGCGGCCACCTGAGCGGCCCTCCCGGTCAGCCGGCTCGAGCGCGGGGATATTCCGCCGGAATCAGCCGGCTGGCTGCTGGCCGTCCTTCTTGCCGCTGCAGCCTCGGCAGAGGGTCTGCAGCTCCTCGTCGCGGTAGGCCCTCGTCGGGTCGGCGTCGTCGATGCCGTCGATGTGGTCGGCGATCAAGGTGCTGCCGGTCTCGTCGCGATGACCACAGCGTTGGCAAGTGAAGTCGTCGCGCTCGAGGATCCTCGGGCGCTGACGGCGATGAGCGGCCGAGCCCCAGACCTTCTGATTGCGTGAACGACGAGGCGTAGTCCGCTTGCCGCCCGGCCGGCAGCCCTTCGGGCAGCTCCCGACGACGATCGCGCTGCAGCCCGGGCAGATCCTTCCGAGCGGCAAGACCCGCGGCCTACCGCATCCCGAGCTGGCGCTGCCGGCGCCGGCGAGCTCGACGGTTCCAGGGCGACTCTTGGATCCGCTCGATGTCGACGTGGCCGCAGCTGCAGCGCGGCACGATGATCGCGACGCCGGCGACCGTGACCGAGCGGAGCACGTAGTGGTGACCGCCGGTCGCCCGGCAGATCAGTTTCCGGAGTCGCCGCTTCACGCTCGACGTGCTCGGATGTAGAGGCCGACTGCTCGTTCCTTGAGCCAGCCTCGTAGCCGGTAGGTGCGGCACGGATAGCCCGGGCACTGCTCGAACGGGACCGGGAAGCCTTCGATCGCGGCGACCATGCCGTGCGCTCTGTCGTGGTAGTCGCGGGCCGTCTCGCCGTGTCGTTGTGCCTGGTGCCGGTCGCGCGATCTCACGTCGCGGCTCCGGCGCCGGCGGTCTCGGCCGCGGCGAGCTCGTATGGCTCGAGCCGTCTGTCGATGTAGCCCTCGATCAGCGAAGCCATCTCGAGCTCAGAGAGCTCGGTGCTCGATTCCACTTTCCGACCGAACCGGCGTGAGGCCTCGGCCAGGGTTTCGCGCTTCACCGTCCGCAGCGACTTGTGCTCGAACTTGGCCAGGTCGTTGAGCATGCCGTGGTAGACGCGGTTCTGTTCGGGCGTGCGAAGTCGCGGCCGCGTGGCTGCCGGCAGTGTGACGTCGTGGATCTGGGTGACGACGCTGGCGCCGACGGCGTTGGCCTTCGTCCGGCATTTGCGGCAGAGCTTGGCCCGCTTGCTCTTTGGGCCGTCGCAGCCCGGGCAGATCGACTCGCTCATGCCGCTCCCACGAGATCTCGCACTCGGGTGAGGAGCCAGTTCGCTTCGTCTTGCGTGAGCTCGGCGAGGCCGCCGATTGGTCGGGCGAAGACCTGGCTGGCGGTGCTGAGGAGCTCGTCGATCGCGTCGTCCAGTGAGCGGCCGGAACTCGCGGCGACGTCCTTGGCGAGATCCTCGAGCGCCTGGAGGATGTCGCCGCTAGCCGCGGTCGGCTCGAGCAGTTGAACCTCGAGCTCGTAGATGCCGGGGCGTCGCTCTGCGAGTCGGAAGGCGTTGCAGGAGACCCAGCGGCCGACCCACTGCTCGAACATCTCGGCGGGAACGTTGACCTTGATGGCGCGGTCGCGCGGCGGTTCGACGGCCTTTGGCGCGGTCTGGCGCGCAGGCTGTTGGACGCCGTCGCGGCCTGTCCTGGTGGAAACTGTTTCCACCGTGCCGGCCTGCTCGAGCTCGCGGCGGATCGTTCCGACGTATGGATGCGAGACGCCGAGATCGGCGGCGATCGCGCGGTCGCTGCGGCTGGGATCGCGTAGGAGCTCTGCCTTGATCAGCCCGCGCCGGGAGCTCGTGCTCATGTTCCTGCGGGCGCAGTTGAGCACGAGCCCCAGGCTTCGAAGCTCATCGGCGCTGCCGTCGACGTCGACGATCCAAGGCTTGATCCGGAGTCGCGCGCACGCGCTCCAGCGATGCTTCCCGTCGATGGTCTCGCCGGGCAGGCCGCTCGTCGGTGAGCCGCGGAGGATCGGGTGTTGCTGCCCGAAGCGGCGGATCGACTCGACGAGCGCCTCGTACTCGTCGTCCTCGAGCGGCGGAAGCTCTGTGCGGCCCGAGAGCGCCATGACACGAGCTGCGAGGTTCTGCCAGTCGTCTTCGAGCTGGTCGAGCTCGAGTTCGAGGCGTTCGGCGATCTCTGCCAGATCGAGGCCTTCTTCGAGTAGCGGGACGACCTCGTCGAGCGTGCGGCGCTCGTGGTCGGTCAGTTGGCTCCAGTCGATGTCAGCGACCAACAGCCGCATCGCAGAGCACCTCCTCGAGCGATCGTTCGTAGGCGTAGGTGTAGACGTTCAGCTCGTCGACGACCTCGAGGCGAGATCCGGGGCCGCGGCGGTCGAGGTAGGAGGCGTCCGGCTCGTCGTCGTCGCGGCCGCGGGCTGAGAGCGCCTCGAGCGACTCTTCTCGGCCGCGGCGATCGCGGTAACGGGTGTCGCCGAACTCGGGGTCTTGCCGGTACCAGTCCCACACGCGCCGGCTGAGGATGCGGCGCGAGTAGGTCGAGAAGGCGATCCCTCGCGCTGGGTCGTAGGCGCCGCGCGGCCGCGCCTCGACGATCGCGATGAAGATCAGCCGGTGACGCCGCAGCAGCTGCTCGAGCGCGAGCTTGGCTTGCTCCCGTTTCGGGAACTGCAGTGGCCGCATCGCCCTGAAGTAGTCGTCTACGTATTGCGGTGCGATCGTCGCGCGCAGTTCCCAGACGAGACGCAGGGTCTTGCCGTCGGCCTCGAGCCCGGATAGCTCCCAGCAGACCTGGAGGAGGTACTGAGTCGCGCGCGCCTTCGGCGCGGGCGCGAGATACGGGATCGGCGCCGCCTCGAGCGTCGCGCGCACGTGGGCCTCGACGTTGTCGACGTCCCAGAGAGAGAAGCCCCCCCGTCTCAGTTCGACCCCGCGCCCACGTTCGTCACCACGGGGCGCTTATCGAAGCCGACTCGGCGCAGCTGTGGATCGTGGACGGGACAGCCCCGGCATCACTCCGCCCTTGCTGCAGCCGGTGCAAGCGGATGCTTTCAAGCGGCTGCAGCTCCCATGAACGAGGCCGCTTCCTGGGCGAGCTCGAGCACGACGTCGTCGAACTTGTCTGCCGTTGCCGTTCGCTTCACCTCGAAGACACGGTTCGTGAGGATGAAGAGCCATTCGTGCTCGCCGGCGAACGCTCTGACGCGATGAAGGCGCCAGCCGGCCGCGAGCAGCATCTCGAGGAGCGCCCGGCCGAGCTCCGGACCATCGCCAATCCGCCGCAGCCCGCGGCGATCGCGATCGAGCTCGTCGAAGATCGTGAGCTGGCCGAACATGCGCATCGCTCCGTTGGTCGGAGGGACCTCGAGCGCGTCGCCAACGAACGGCCCCGATGCGCGGTCCGAGAGTAGCGCCGTCCGCGGTCAACGGGCACTATTCCCTGCAAATGGGCACGAGCAACGACGATCACGTGCAAGAGACGAGCTCGCTCTATGCGGAGCTCGAGCGCGTCGTGCAAGGCCTGCGCCTCGGCGATGTCCAGTGGACGATCGAGACGATCGGAGCGAACGGCTCCGATCTTCGCGGCTTCATCAAGCTCGGCCCGATCACGCCGAAGCAGGCCCGGGAGCTGGCCGGCGATAGCCGGTGAGCACGCTGTGGGGCGAGCAGCCGGTATTGCTCGCGTGCGGGCACCTGGTCGAGCCGTTTGCCGGCTTCAAGTCTGGCGGCTATCGCGAGTGCTCGCGGTGCGTCCGCGAGCTGGGCGAGGATGCTCGCTGGCAGCTCGTCGTCGCGGTCGCGCCCGACCTCGATCTGACCGAGGGTGGTACCTGAAGTGGTACCCAGCCGACGCCAGAAGGCGCGAGAACGGACTGGTCGGAAAGTGGTCGTTTTTCGGTCTGAGCGGTAGTTTCTCAGCTCGCCCTATCTGGCCGGAGAGCCTGCGGACGAACTTCTAATCCGCGGGTCGGAGGTTCGAATCCTCCCGGGCGCATGTGCGCCGCCGGTCTCACGGCCCGCTCGGCCTGTTCGCCCACCATCGCGAGCACGAGCCGCAGCACCTCCTGATCCTCATGATCCTCGCGGGCGCGCTCTCGCTCAGCGCAACGATCGTGGTGGCATGGGTCGCGGGGTTCGTGGCGGTCGCCCACGTCGCGCGGCACGCGAATTTCTACTGGTTCCCGTTCGCTCTCGCAGGCGCGTTCATCGCTCACATCGGCTACGTCTTCGCGTACCGCGAAGTGGCGCACGTCGACCGCGGCACGCGGATCGGCGCGCTGCGCGCGACCGCCGTTGTCGCGGCGGGGTTCGGAGTGTTCTTCCCGCGCGGTGGCTTCGCCGTCGACCTCGAGGCGCTCGAGGATCTCGGCGTTCCGACCGAGGAGGCGCGGATCCGGGTGCTCGGCCTCGGCTCCCTCGAGTACGCCGTGCTCGCAGCCGGGTCGTGCGCGTGCGCGGTCATCCTCCTTCTCGGCCACTATCCCGCCCAGCGCACCGTGACCTTGTCATGGGTGATCGGCGTCCCGGCCGGGACGTTCCTCGCGATCGTCGCGGTCGCGCACCGCGATTGGCTCTGCCGCGGCTGGTTCGGGAAGCTCCTCCGCCCCGCGCTCGACGCGATCTACATCGTCGGCCTGATCGTCGCCGCGCCGCGGCGGCACGGCTTCAAGGCCCTGATGGGAATGGCGGTCTACTGGGCCGGCGAGGTGTTCGTCCTCTGGGCCTGCCTCGCGGCGTTCACGCGGCACCTCCCGTCGATCCCCGCCGTCGTCGTCGGCTACGCGACCGGCTATGCATTGACGCGGCGGACGCTGCCGCTCGCCGGCGCCGGCGCAGTCGAGGCGTTGCTCCCGTTCGCGCTCCACTGGCTCGGGTTTCCGCTCGCAGCCGCAGTCCTTGCGGTCTTCGCGTACCGGATCTTCAACCTCTGGCTGCCGATCGTGCCGGCGGTGGCAGGGGTGATCGCGCTCCGCCGCTCGCCGCCCGTTGGCGCATAGCTAGTACTAGTGCCGAGCGCCGAAGTCGGTCGTGATGATCGTGACGGTGGTGTTCTCGTAGACGCCGCCCGCGTCGATCACATGCACCGAAGAGACCCCGAGGTTGCGCCAGTTCGGGTCCATCAGGTTGCGCAAGTGGTCAGGGCTTCCGATCCACAGCTTCATAGCCGCGGCCGCGCTGACGTCGGGCGTGTCGAAGAGGAGGTTCTCGCCGGCCGTCCAGTACGTGTAGTTCGTGGACGGGTAGTAGTGCTGGATCCGCTTCCACCACAGCGTTCCGTCTGCCGAATTGTGGTCGAAGTACCCATCTGCGCCCATCTCCCACGAGTGCTGCCGGGCCGACGCATCGAGCTCGTACGAGATACGAAGCGGCACGAGACCGTGCGCCTGGCGGAAGGAGTTGATCGCAGAGGCGATCTGGCGGTTGAGCGAGCCGAGGTCGGTCTCCTGCCGCGCGCCGGTGTTCTTCGACCGGGTGCTCCTCGACCCCGGACAGATCAGCGACGCCGCCATGGAGTGCGTCGGCAGCTTCGTCGCGTACTTGCCGCACCACGTCTTCCATGCGGTGGAGCGCGCGGAGCGGGCGGGCGCAGCCGTCGCTCCGAGCACGACGGCGAGGACCAGGACGGCGCCGACCAGGAGTACCTTCGTACGGGTCACAGAGACAAAATCGGCCGCAGCACCCGGATCGCGGATGAACAATTCGAGGGATCTTTGAACCGCGGGGTACCGCTGACCGATGCGGTACCGTCCCGCCCATGAGCACCGCGACCCTCCACACGAACCATGGCGTGATCGAGCTCGAGCTCCACGACGCCGATGCACCAAAGACCGTCGAGAACTTCCGCAAACTTGCCGGAGAGAGCTTCTACGACGGCGTGATCTTCCACCGCGTGATCCCGGATTTCATGATCCAGGGCGGCGACCCGACGGGAACCGGGTCAGGCGGGCCGGGCTACCAGTTCGAAGACGAGTTCAACGACCACCCTGTCGCTCGTGGCGCGCTCGCGATGGCGAACGCCGGCCCGAACACGAACGGCTCGCAGTTCTTCATCGTCACCGCCGATGCGTGCCCGTGGCTCGACGGGAAGCACACGGTCTTCGGGCGGGTCACGAGCGGGATGGACATCGCCGACGCGATCTCCCAGGTCGAGACCGGCCCCGCCGACCGGCCGCGCGAGGACGTCATCATCGAGCGCGTCGAGCTCGAGAGCGCTTAGGGCGCTCGGCCGACGAAACCGTGACCGACGGATTCGACGGCGACGCACAGCTTCGCGGTCGGGCACGTCACCGCACGGAGGTCGGTCGCGTCGGGAAGCGCCCTCGCGGACACCTTGCCGGGACGTGACGGGTTGAAGGCCACTTCACGCCCGTAGTAGTCCACGGCGATGCAGTGCATGGCGGACGTGCACGCGATGCCGTCCAAGTAGTTCTGGCCATCGATCGACTTCGCTACCGGCTGGCCGGGATGTTGCGGATTGAACGTGAGCTCGCGCCCGTCACCGTCGACGGCGATACACCGGGTGGTCGTCGGGCAGGCGATGCCCTGCAGGGCTTCGTTCGCGTCGATGGTAACGGGGTTCTCGGTCGGGTGTTTCGGGTTGAACGTCACCACGCCCCCGTCCCCGTCCACCGCCGTGCATTGCTTGACCGACGGACACGCCAGGGCTTCCAGGTACTCCGTGCCGTCGATCTGAGCCGTTCCGGGGTTGCTCGGATGGGATGGATTGAACGTCACCTCCGCGCCGTCGGTCACCGCCGTGCACTGCGTGGAGCTTGGACAGGCGACGTCGTACAGGTCGTTCGAGCCGTCGACCGAGACGGGCTTGGGCTTTCCGATATGGCGAGGATTGACGGTGAACTCGTCTCCGATGTCATCGACGATGACGCACCGGGTCGTTGATATGCACCGGACGGCCTCGACGTACCCGTACGAGATAACCGTCCGCGCGTGGTCCGCCGGCTTCGACGGGTTGAACGTCACCACGCCGCCGAACGCGTCGACGGCCGTGCACTGCCCGGTCGAGGGACACGAGATGTCGTTCAGCGCGGTGCCCGGATCGATCGAAACGAACGCGTGGACGGTGCCGCCCGGGTTGAACGTGACCTCATGGTCGTAGTTGTTCCCCGCCACACAGACCGTGGTGCTTGCGCAGGCGAGAGCTTGGTGGCCGTATCCGTACCCGTAGCCGAGCGACTTCGTCGTGTGCGTCGGACCCTGGGTTGCCGGGCCGGAAATCGTGATCTCGCTCCCCTTGTCGTCCACGGCGGTGCACTGGCCCGTGGACGGGCACACCACGCTGATGAGACTCTCGGAGTCGATGGATGCGACCTCCCTTGCCGGCACGTTCGCCGGGTCGACGGTGACCGCGTAACCGCCATCGTCGACGGCCGTGCACTGGGACAGGCTCGGACAAGCCACTCCCTCTTCGGCAAAGATCGAGATCGCCGTGGGGCTCGTGATCAGGCTCGGGAGCTGGTCGGGATCGAACGCGACCAGCCGGCCGCCCAGATCGACCGCAGCGCACTCGGCCGCCGACGGACACGAGATCGCGCTGAGCACATGGCTGGCGTCGACGATGGTGTCCGTCGGTGCGACCGGATGCGCATCGGGGTTGAAGACCGCCGCGACGCCAACGCCGTCCACCGCCACGCAGCGGATGGTCGACGGACACGACACCGAGTAGAGGTAGTGGGACTGGTCGACGACTGCGTGCCGCCGGCTCGAGGGCTTCTGCGGGTCAAACGTTGCCTCCCCACCGCGGTCATCGACAGCGGTGCACTGCTTCGTCGTCGGGCAGGAGACAGAGGTCAGCTGATAGCCGGGATCCACGGTGTAGGCCTCGGCCTTCGTGGGGGCGGCCGGGTTGAAGACCACGAACTGTCCGTTCAAATCCACAGAGACGCACTCGGCCGACGATGGGCAGGCCATGGCGCGGAGCTCCTGATTTCCCGGCCCGAGGTGGTTGAGCGGGAAGGAGCCTGACCACGTCCAGCCCTTGGCTCCGGCCGCCGAGCCACAGGTCAGCAGAGCCAACCCGACGACGATCCAGATGATCCGCCCGCGCGATCCCGTCATCGCGGCGAGCTTACGGGTGCCGTCGGTCGTGATCATGGTCTCGCGCCGTTAGACGGTCGGAGTCGAGCCGCCGTCTACGCGGATCGTCGTCCCGGTGATCGTGCCGGCGCGCGGGCTCGCGAGGAACGCGACGAGGTCGCCGACCTCCACCGCCGTCGTAAACCGGCCCACGGGAATCGCCGCGCTGACCTCGTCGACGACCGACTGGAGATCCGAGCCCTCCTGGGCCGCGATGGTCGCCGCCGCGCCCGTTTGCCCGAGCCACAGCGGAGTGCTGACGGGGCCCGGTGCGACACCGACGACGCGGACACCACGCGACGCGAACTCCCTCGACAACCCGACGGTGAAGTTGTCCATCGCCGCCTTCGCCGCGCTGTATGCGTAGACCGAGGGACTGGGACGAATCCCGTTCACGCTCGAAACGTTGATGACCACGCCGCCGCGCTCGACGAGGTGCGGGAGAGCCGCGCGCGTGGCGCGAACCGCGGTGGTGAAGTTCAGCGCGAGCACGTCACTCCACTCGTCATCGGCCTGGTCGTCGAACCCCGTCCGGATGGTCGCCCCGCCGACGTTGTTGACGAGAATGTCCAGCCCGCCGAGGTGTTCCACGGTCGCCGCCACAGCGCGCTCGCCGGCGTCGGGCTCGAGCATGTCGAGCTCGATGTGGGTCAGGCCGTCGACCGTCGGCGGGGCGCTTCGGCTCGTGCCTGCGACGTGGGCTCCCTCGGCCAGCATGGACATGGCGCACGCGAGGCCGATGCCTTGACTGACTCCCGTGACGAGCGCCACCTTCCCGATCAGTCCGAGATCCACAAGGCGACCTTAAACCGAAGCGGGTGGCGGGAATCGAACCCGCGTAACTAGCTTGGAAGGCTAGGGCTCTACCATTGAGCTACACCCGCGAGGAGCTCGTTACGGTAGCGGGATGTTTCCGTCGGCCGAGGCGGTCGGACTCGCGCCCGTCCTTGCTCTCGCTGTCGCGTGGTTCGCCCGTGGAGGCGGCGTCTCTCGCGCGCGGGTCGTGCTCGCGGCGGCCGGCGTGGGACTCGTGTTCGCGGCGTTCGTCACCGAGCTCGAGCCGCTCGCGAACCACACGTTCCTCTGGGCGCACCTGCTCCAGAACGTCGTGCTGGCGGAATGGGCCCCGGCCCTGCTCTTGCTCGCGGTGCCACGCAACGTCGCCGCGCGCGCCGCGGGCTTCCCGCTCTTCCGGCCGTTCGTCGCCCTGCCGCTCTGGCTTGCGACGTACTACGTCTGGCATCTCCCGTGGATCTACGACGCCGCGCTGCGGCATCCGCACTCGCTGCTTCATGCCGAGCACGTCACGTACTTGCTTGCTGGGATCTGCCTATGGTGGCCGGTGATCCACGGCCGAAGCTCGGCCGGGGCGAAGGCCGCGTATCTCTTTGCCGCCTTCGTCCTTGCATCGCCGCTCGGGCTGCTGCTCGCGCTCATCCCGCGCGCGATCTACTCGTTCTACGTCCCGGCGCCCCGCACGTCGGGGCCGTCGCCGCTCGTCGATCAGCAGATAGCCGGCGTGACGATGGCTACCGAGGAGGCGCTCGTCTTCTTCGGTGCCTTCACGGCGTTCCTATTGCGGTTTCTCGCCGACGAGCAGGCGGCTGGATCCGCTCCGAACGGAGTTCGCACCGCCGCTCGGTCTGCACGTTGAGCTCGGCGCCGAGAAGAAGGGCAATCGCAGCGAGCCAGATCCATGTGAGCATCACGATCACGGCCGCGAGCGATCCCCACGTCTTGCTGTAGGAACCGAAGCTCGCCGTGTAGACGGCGAACAGGCCGGAAACGGCGAGCCAGACGACGGTCGCGAGCACGGAGCCGGGCGTGACGAAGTGCCAGCGCCTGCGCGGGACGTTCGGCCCGAGATGGAGCAGCGTCGAAAACGCCGCGAGCAAGCCGATGAGAAGGATCGGCCACTCGGCGATCCACCAGATCCACGCAACGGCGCCGCCGGCGCGACCCGCGTGATCGGCGACGAGCGTCTCGAGCGAGGGACCGAAGATGAGCAGCACCGCGACGAGCAGGAAGGCGAGGGCGATGGCCGCGACCATTTGGAGCGCAACGAGCCTCTTCTTCAGGAAGTTGCGCTTGTCCTTCTGTTCATACGCGAGGTTGATCGCCGTCATGTACGAGCTCATCGCGCCGGTTGTCGCCCAGAGGGCGACGAGTCCGCCGATGACCGTCATCGCGATCCCCGTCGCCGGACGCTCGTCGAGCCGATGGAGGCTGTTCCCGAGCAGCGACGCCGCCTGAGCAGGCATGACGTGGTTGAAATGCGCAATGAGCGCCGTGATCGTGTCCGGCCCCGCAACGAGCGTGAAGAGCCCGACCGCCAGAAGCAGAACGGCCGGGATCGCGAAGAACGTCGAGTACGCGAGCGCCGCCGCGAGCATCGTCCCGTTGTGGCTCATGAACGCCCTGACGGCACTGACGAAGATCCCTTTCCACTCGCCAAGGGAGAAGCCGCGAATCCGCGGGTCGCAGAACCGCGACTCCGTGTCGAGTGGCGCCTCGTCAGGCATGGGCCGATCCATCATGGAGACGAAACGACCGGCGTGCGGATCGAGTTGCGGAAATCGGGGTGGACAGACTCGAACTGTCGGCCTTCCGGCCCCAAACCGGACGCTCTACCAGGCTGAGCTACACCCCGCGACGTTCGTACGAGCGTACCGCGTGGCAGTCCGCGCAGACGAGCTCGCCCGCCCTATCGACTACAGACGACGGTGAGCGAGCCGTTTTGCATGTGCGACAACTGAATCGAGCCTGTTGCCCCGGGGGCGTTGGGTGAGAAGGACACTTGCTGCCCGGGTGGTGGGACAGGCGCGGTCTCAATGCCCAGGCATCGGACGGTCGCCCCGGTCTTGACGTTCGCGATCGTCGTCATCGTCCCGGGCTTGAAGCTGAACGGCCCGGACTCCGGCGTGCCAGATCCGCATCCGGCGAGGACGGCAGCCCCTGCGACTAGCGCCGTAACACGAGCGGTCTTCACGTCATCGCTTATACGCCGCCGCGGGCATGGCTGTCACCGCTCAAGTGAATTCCGGAGCACTGGGCAAAGCCGAGACCCCTCCGCGCGCCACTGATGCCCTTGACTCGCCACCGGCGACCGTGCAATCTGACCGGGATACATCGCACAACGATCACGGCGGCGAACCTGTTGTCGGGAGGCGGCCCGAAATCTCGAAGGGGAAACCTTTGGTCCGATTGGCTATGAAGCGCGGCGTCTTCGTCGTTGTGATGCTCGCCGCGCTGGTTTTTGCGGGGCCGGCCGCTCCGTCGCCGCCGGCGTCGTCGGCTGACGAGGCGACTGCGTACCAGTTGGACGCGACTCACGATGGGTCCATCGCCGATGCGGGTCTCAGCGCACCGCTCACGCAAGCGTGGTCGATCACGTTGCCGAGCGCGCCTTCGTATCCGCTGATCGCGGACGGAATGGTGTTCGTCACGAGCCCCTACAACGGGCTCTACGCGATCAATCAGGCGACCGGCAGCACGATCTGGTCGGCGGCGACCTACGGGAGCACCGGGCTCGCATACGACCGCGGCCAAGTGTTCGAATGGGACAGATCTGGAGACCTCACCGCCTTCGATGCCGCGACCGGCACGATCGACTGGAGTGAGCCGATTGGGAGCAACCGCTCCAACGATTACGGCGCAGCGCCAACCGCAGTGAATGGGGTCGTCTACGTCACCGGTTCATACACAGTCTTTGCCGTGCGCGAGAGCGATGGCAAGACCCTCTGGACCGGTTCAGTGAGCGGAGAGGCCAGTTCGCCCGCCGTCACCTCCACAGGGGCGTACGTCTCCTACGCGTGTCAGCAGGCGTACGACTTCGACCCGGTATCAGGAAGCCTCCTGTGGCATCACTCCACCTCCTGCACAGGAGGAGGCGGCGCGACGACCGTCGTCGCGAGCGGCACGGTCTTCGTAGAGGACAACGTGCTTGGGAACGTCATGTTGTCTGCCGCGGACGGATCAGCGCTCGGGCCCTTAACCGCCGGACCTCCCCCTGCCGTCGCGGACGACGTCGCCTACATGCTCAGCGGACAATCGCCGAGCGCCTCGCTCGCCGCGATCGCCGGGGCCGGCACGGGAGCCACCAACTGGACATTCAACGGCGACGGGCAGATCGACACGGCGCCGATCGTGGCCAATGGACTCGTCTTCGTCGGCTCGGCCAGTAACAACCTCTACGCCCTCGACGCGACTACCGGCGCTACGAGCTGGTCTACAGATCTTGGCGCTGCGCCGACCGCTCTCGCCGCCGCGAACGGGACGCTCGTGGTCTCCGCCGGGAGCCAGCTTATGGCCTACCGAAGCTCCGGGACGATCTCCGACGCGCCGTCGAACCAGTCTCCGCCCACGATCTCCGGCCCTTCGGGGACCGGCGCGATCGACGGCGCGGACGTTGGCATCTGGTCAGGGCTACCGAACTCCTACGCGTACCAATGGGAACTGTGCGACGCCGCGGGCGCGAACTGCGCGAACATCTCCGGAGCCAACGCTCCCACGTACACGCCCCCTGCAGGCGATCTCGGCCTGTCACTCCGGGTCACGGTCACCGCGACCAACGGCGTCGGCTCGTCGGCGCCGGTCGAGTCCGACTGGTTCGCGCTTGGCGGAGCGACCGGGACACCGGCGTTGCTGACCGCGCCGGTCGTAACCGCGCTGGACGGTGGGACGGCGACGGTCGGCCAGCCGCTCTCCACGACCCCGGGGACGTGGACGAACTCGGCGACGAGCTATCTCTACCAGTGGCAGCGCTGCGACAACAGCGGCTCGAACTGCGTCAACATCCCGAACGCGACGGGTTACCTATATGCGCCGGTCGCCGCCGACGCTGGCCACGAGATTCGCTCCAAAATCCTCGCGAGCAACATCGTCGGCTCCGCTGCGAGTTACGCGCCGTCGGCGCCAACCAGCGCCGTCGTGGGCGTACCGCCACCACCGCCCGCGGACCAGGCGACTGCCTATCAATTGGATGCGACTCACGACGGGTACATCTCCGATGCGGGTCTGACTGCGCCGCTCGCACAGGCGTGGTCGATCACACTGCCCAGCAGTGTCGTCTCCTATCCGTTGATCGTCAACGGAACGGTGTTCGTGACGACGGCTGATCACACGCTGTACGCGATCAACCAGGCGACGGGAACCACCATCTGGTCGGACGCGATCAGCGGGAGCATAGGGCTCACCTACGACCGCGGCCAAGTGTTCGTGCTGAGCGGAGTTGGCCACGTGCTCTCCGCGTTCAATGCCGCGACCGGCGCGATTGACTGGAGCGAGACGCTCGGAACCAGCAACTTCAACTCGGCGCCCACCGCAGTGAATGGAATCGTCTACGTCGGCGGGGCAACCGTCTATGCCGTGGACGAAGACGACGGCCACGTTTTGTGGACGGCGTCCGTGTTAAACGGAGACGACAGTTCGCCCGCCGTCACGTCCACAGGGATGTACGTCTCCTATGCGTGTCAACAGGCGTACGACTTCGACCCCATGACCGGAACCTTGCTGTGGCATCACTCCACGGACTGCGAGGGAGGAGGCGGCGCGACGACGGTCGTGGCCGACGGCACGGTCTTCGTGCGCGACAGCATCTTCGGCAACATCGTGCTGTCCGCCTCGAGCGGATCTGAGCTCGGGCCGTTCCCTGCAGGCCCGCCGTCGGCCGTCGCGAACAACCTCGGCTACGTCGTCAATTTCTCCACGCTCAGCGCTGTCGGAGGAGACGGACTCGGGACCACCGCCTGGACGTTCGGCGGGGCCGGAGGCCCCGACACCGCGCCGATCGTGGCCGGCGGTCTCGTCTTCGTCGGCTCATCTAACGGCAACCGCTCCAACGGCAATCTCTACGCACTCGATGCGGCGCTAGGCACGACGAGCTGGTCGACGAGTCTGGGAGTTCCGCCGACCGGCCTGGCCGCAGCGAACGGAACGCTCGTCGTCGTCGCCGGAAGCAAGCTCATGGCCTACCAAACTGCGGGGGCGATCGCGAGCGCGCCGTCGGACCAAGCGCCGCCCACGATCAGCGGTTCCTCAGCCTTCAACGAGATCCAGGCCGCCGACGTCGGCATCTGGTCGGGGTCACCGAGCTCCTACACCTACCAGTGGGAACTGTGCAACGCCGCAGGGGCGAACTGTGCAGACATCGCAGGAGCCAAGGGCGCCGCGTTCACGCCACCCGCGGGCGATCTCGGGTCGACGCTCCGGGTGAAGGTAGTGGCGACCAACGGTGTCGGCTCGTCGCCGCCGATCGAGTCCACTCCATCGAGCCCGCTTGGCGAGCCGAAGATGCCGCCCGTAGTCGTGACCTCCCCCGTCGTTAGCGGAACCGCGCGTGTGGGCCACCAGCTATCCACGAGCAACGGGACATGGACGAATTCCCCGACGAGCTATCTCTACCAGTGGCAGGCCTGTGACGACACCGGCTCCGTCTGCACCGACATCCCAAACGCGACGAGTTCGCAGTACACGCCCGTCGCCGCCTACATTGGCGACGCCATCCGCTCGGAGGTCCTCGCGAGCAACGCCGAGGGTGCGGCCTCGAACTACGCGGCTTCGGCACTGACGAGCGCCGTCACCCCGGTCGCGCCTCCGGCGCTCTCGACAGCGCCGGTGGTCAGCGGGACGGCGAAGGTCGGCCAGCAGCTGTCCACGACCACCGGGACGTGGACGAACACGCCGTTGGGCTACGTGTACAAGTGGCAGCGCTGCGACAACACCGGCTCGAACTGCGTCGACATCGCGAACGCGCCGGACTCGCAGTACACGCTCGTCACCGCGGACGTTGGCTACGAGATCCGCTCGGAGGTCCTCGCGGACAACGCCACCGGCCCCGCCTCGAGCTATGCGCCGTCGGCGCCTGCGAGCGTTGTGGTCCCGGCCGGGCCGCCCGCAACCGTGACTGGGCCGATCGTCAGCGGGACGGCGGCGGTCGGGCATCAGCTGTCCACGACGAACGGAACGTGGACGAACGCTCCGGTGACGGGCTACATCTACAAGTGGCAGCGCTGCACCAACAACGGCTCGAATTGCTTCGACATCCCGAGCGCTACGAGCTCTAAGTACACGCCCGTCGTCGCCGACCTCGGCCTCGAGATTCGCTCCGAGGTGCTCGCGAGCAACGCCGTCGGTTCCGCCGCGAGCTATTCACTGTCAGCGCCGACGAGCGTCGTGATCCCGGCCGGGCGGCCCGCGATCGTGATCGCGCCGGTCGTTACGGGGACGGCGGGGGTCGGCCGTCACCTTTCGACGACCCACGGGACATGGACGAACCAGCCGGCGGGCTACGTCTACAAGTGGCAGCGCTGCACAAGCACCGGCTCGAATTGCTTCAACATCCCGAATGCGACGAGCGCGACGTACACACTCGTCCTCGCCGACCTCGGCCACGAGATCCGCTCCGTGGTTCTCGCGAGCAACGCCGTCGGTTCCGCCGCGAGCTATGCGCCGTCAGCTCCGACGAGCGTCGTTCTCCACACGCCGACTGTGATCACGCCGCCGAAGCTCCTCGGTGTCGCAGCGGTCGGCAGGTATCTGTCCGTCAGCACGGGAACCTGGAACTACTCGCCGGCGCACTACGCCTACCAGTGGTTCCGCTGCACGTCGCTCGGGACGTCGTGCGTGAAGATCGTCGGGGCGACACGCGCCGCGTACCTCCTCACGGCCGCCGACGCCGGTCACAAGCTGAAGGCCTACGTCACGGCATCGAACGCTGCGGGCTCCGCGACGGCGTGGGCATCCAACACGTCGGCGACGGTGACGAGCTAGCCGCGTCTCGAACCAGACTGAGCTACGGATCGCGTTCGACGCGCAGCCGCGGTGAGCGCGAACGTTGCTTGGACACTCCGGATGGCACTCATCGTGACGACGCAGTTGCCCGTCCCGGAACACGCTCCCGACCAGCCGGCGAATCTCGAGCCCGATCTCGCGGATGCGGTCAGGGTCACCACCGTCCCGGCGGCGAACGTGTGCGTGCAGGCGAGCCCGCACGAGATACCGGCAGGAGTGCTGATGACCTGCCCGCTACCCATTCCAGCCTTCGCGACGATGAGGTGCTCGGCCACGGCAAACGTCGCGGTCGTCGCGCGCGCACTCGTCATGGAGACGTGACACGTCTTGCTCGTACCGGTGCACCCCCCCGACCAGCCGGTGAAAACGGAGCCAGCGCTTGCGCCGGCCGTGAGCGTGACCGAGGTTCCGTAGTTGTAGACGTGCGAGCACGTCAATCCGCAGCTGATTCCCAAAGGACTGCTCGTGACCGTGCCGGAGCCGCGGCCCGACTTCAAGACCGTCAGCTTCTCAGGGAGAAGCCTGAACGTGGCTATGACGCTTCGTGCCTGGGTCATCGACACGGTGCAGCTACCGGTGCCGGAGCAGCCGCCGCCGGACCAGCCGGCAAAGCTCGAACCTGTCGCATGCGTCGCCGTCAGGTGAACGCCCGTGCCGAAGTTGAAGGAGCGCGCGCACGTCGAGCCGCAACTGATCCCGGCCGGGCTGGACGTGACACTCCCGCGGCCGTTGCCGGACTTGCTCACCGTCAGGCTCTCGGGGATGAGCGTGAAGGCGGCGGTGACGCCCTGTGCCTGGGTCATCGACACGGTGCAACTGCCCGTGCCGGAGCAGCCGCCGCCCGTCCACCCGGCAAAGCTCGAACCCGTCGCGGGCGTCGCCGTCAGCTGAACGCTCGTGCCGTAGGCGTACGCGTGCGCGCAGGTCGAGCCGCAACTGATCCCGCTGGGATCGGAGCTGACGCTGCCCGAACCACTGCCCGAGAAGCTCACAGACAGACCCTCGACAAGCTCGAAGTCCGCCGTCACCGAGCGGGCCTGGCTCATGGTCACGCTGCAGACGCCCGTGCCGGTGCAATCCCCCGACCAGCCCGTGAACACCGAACCGGCCGCGGCCGTCGCGGTGAGCTGAACCGCTATCCCACTGACGAAATCTCCCGAGCAGGTCGAGCCGCAGTCGATACCCGCGGGGCTGGAGGCAACGGTGCCCGTTCCAGTACCGGCCGTGCCGACCGTAAGCGCCTCCGGCACGCCGATGAGCCAGGTTTCGCTCGCACCGACTGGGTCAGGCACCCCAATGTCGTTCAGCGCCCTCACCGCGAACGTGTGGCTGCCGAGAGCGAGATCGGTGTACGCCGTGGATGACGTGCACGCTGTCCAATCGGCGCCGTCGAGGCTGCACTCGAAGGTCGCCGTGTCGTCGTGCGACGAAAAGCTGAAGGTCGCGTTCGTGGAGTACGTCGCGCCCGCGGGGACGCTAATCAACATCGTGTCCGGCGCGCTGATCGTCCACGTCCGACTCGCGCCGTCCGTGTCGATCAAGGCGCCATCCGTCGCGCGCACGCTCAGCGTGTGCGAGCCGACGCTCAGTCCCGTATACGCCACCGGAGACGTGCACGCGGTCCAGTCGGAGTTGTCGAAGTTGCATTGGAAGGTGGCGTTCGTGTCGCTCGATGAAAGCGTGAAGGACACGCCCGTTGCGTAGGTCGTGCCGCTGGGACCACCCGAGATGCTCGTGTCGAAGGGCTCGACCATCCAGCTTCGGCCGGTGCTGCCCACGACGACGCCGTTCGAGAGGGCCTGCACCTGGAAGGTGTGCAGCCCGTCGGCCAGAGCGGTGTAACTCGCCGGCGACGTACACGCCTGCGAGGGCGCTCCATCGAGGCTGCATTGGAACGTCACCGAGTTGTTCGGGGAGGAGAACCCGAGCGACGCGCTCGTATCCAGCGACGTGCTGGTCGGCGCGCTCGTGATCGAGACGGGCGTGTCGGCACCGGCCGGGTTCGAGAGGACAAAGAACTGGTCGTCGGCGACGGCGAACAGCTTCGTTCCGTCCGGACTGAACGCGAGGGCGTGGTAGGACAGCCCGGAGTCTCCCGACGCCGGGACGCTCCAGCTCTGGATCGGTGTGTCGCTTCCTGACCGAAAGAGGGTCACATCCTGCGTGAACGCGTAGCGGCCGCCCGCGACGTACGCGCCGTTCGGGCTCACGGCGACGGCATTCGGGTACGGGCCGAGCGGGTACTCGCCGTTGGGCGAGAGATCCGTGGTGGCGAGCGCCTGCAGGAAGTACGGGTATCCCGAGGCGAAGAGGACGTTCTGGCCGCTCGCGTCGAACGCGACGTCCTGCCCGTTCGCGCTGCCGTTGGGGCCTCGCGCGGACTTGAGCCACAGAGGCGTGGCCGTCGCGACGTCGAACAGGTTTACACCCGAGGGCGAGACCCCAGGACCAGTGCTCGCGATGAGGTTGCCGTCCCGGCTCGCAGCCAAGTCCAACCCACCGACCGTGTAGGTCTTTGCGAGACCGGTTCCGTCGAGGTTCACGGACATGTTGTCGACTCCCGAGGCCCAGAGCTTCCCGCCTGCGATGACGAGTGAGTACGGGTCGGTGTCCGAGCCGGTCGAGAATCGCGCCGTCTCCGTCAGCGTGGTGGTGTTGATCTCGGCGATCTCCCCCGTGTCGTAGAGCGCGACGTACAGCGTGTGATTCGCGGTGTTGACGACCATCCCTGACGCCCCGCCCTCGCCGGTGATCGTCTTGACGATGTTGCCGGCGAAGTCGAGCACCACAACCGAGGAGTTCCCGTGCCCGCCGGAGACGAAAACGTGCTGGCCGACCGGGTCCACGACGATCCATGAGCTATTGCCCGTGAATGGAAGCGCCGTCGCTGCAACGGTCGTCTGCGACGCGGACGCCGCTCCGGACGAGACCGCGACAAGACACGCCGCCAGGACCCCCAAACGCCGCATGCTTACCCCTGAACCCCGCCGTCGGCCACTCGAGGCCGCCGCCCAACGCATGCGGCGAACTATACCGCCGCCGCTACTCCGATTCCATGAGCGCGCGGAGCTCCTCGAGCTTCTCGCCGCGGAGCTCGTCGAGCTCGCACTCGCGAGCTCAGCCCGGCGGCAGTAAGTAGAACGTCGCTTTGACGCTTCTGATGGCGCTCATCCTGACGACGCATGTGCCGGTACCGGAACACGCTCCCGACCAGCCCGCGAACTTCGATTCCGAGTCCGCCGATGCGGTCAGGGTCACGACCGTCCCGGCGGCGAAAGCGCGCGTGCATGTGAGCCCGCACGAGATACCGGCAGGACTGCTCGTGACCTGTCCGCCGCCCTTCCCGCCTTGGTGACGACGAGCAGCTCGGCCACGGCAAACGTTGCCGTTGCCGCGCGCGCGGCCGTCATGGAGACGTGACACGTCTTGCTCATACCGGCGCACGCTCCCGACCAGCCGGTGAAAACCGAGCCAGCGCCTGCGCTGGCGGTCAGCGTGACCAGGGTTCCATAGCGATAGGCGTGCGAGCACGCCGAGCCGCAGCTGATCCCCAAAGGACTGCTCGAGACGCTGCCGGAGCCGCGGCCCGATTTCGAGACGGTCAGGGTTACAGGGAGTGCGAAGCTCGCGGTGACAGCTCGGGCGTGAGTCATCGACACGATGCAGCTACCGGTGCCGGAGCAGCCGCCGCCCGTCCAGCCGACAAAGCTCGAACCTGTCGCAGGCGTCGCGTACAGGTGAACGCTCGTGCCGTAGTTATAGGGGTGCACGCAGGTCGCGCCGCAATTGATCCCCGCCGGAGCCGAGGTCACGCCGCCGCTACCGGTGCCGGATTTGACCACCGTCAAGCTCTCTGGCGAGTCGAGGTTCTCGACCAACCACGTTCGGCCGGCGCTGCCCACGACCACACCACTCTTCATCGCCTGCACCTGGAATGTGTGCAGCCCCACGGCGAGAGCGCTGTAATGCACCGGCGAGGTACAGGCCTGCGACGGGGCTCCGTCGCGGCTGCACCGGAACGTCACCGAAGTGTCGGGGGACGAGAACCCCAGCGATGCGCTCGTTTCGAGCGTCGCGGTGGGCGGCGCGCTCGTGACCGAGACTGGCGTGTCGGGTCCGGCGGGGTTCGAAAGGACGAAGAACTTGCTGCCGGCGACGACGAACAGCTTCGCCCCGTCCGGACTGAACGCGAGGCCGTGCGTGGACAGCCCCAATCCTCTCGGGGTACTCCAGCGCAGGATCACCGTCGCATCTCCGGTCCGGAAAATGAACACATCCGGCTTGTCCGAGTAGCGGCCACCCGCGACGTAGGCGCCGTTCGGGCTCGTGGTGGCTGCGTTGGGGTACGCACCCGTCGTGTATCGACCGCTGGGCGAGAGGGTCCTCGTGTCGAGCGACTGCACGAAGTACGGCGCTCCCGAGACCAAGAGGACGTTCTGGCCGCTCGCATCGAAGGCGATGTCCAGCCCGTTTGCGCCGTTGTTGGGGGCCCGCACGCGACTGACGCGCCTAGGCGGGATTGTCGCGACGTCGTAGACGGAGGCGCTCACCGGCGAGTACCCGGAGTCGGCGAACGCGAGCAGGTTACCGTCGCGGCTCGCCGCCATCAAGATCCCACCGACCGTGGCCTTCGTGAGGCCGGTTCCGTCGAGGTTCACGGACATCGTGTCGTTTCCGTTGACCCAGAGCTTCCCGGCTGCGATGACGAGGTCGTACGGATCGGTGTCCGAGCCAGTCGAGAATCGCGTCGTCTCCGTCAGCGTGGTGGTGTCGATCTCGGCGATCTGGCCGGCGCTCTGGAGTGCGACATACAGCGTGTGATTTGCCCTGTTGATGACCATCCCCGACGCTCCGCTCTCCCCGGTGATCGTCTTGACGAGGTTGCCCGCGAAATCGAGTACGGCGATCGAGGAGTTCCCGCTCCCGCCGGAGACGAAGACGTGCTGGCCGACCGGGTCGACGGCGAGCCACGGGGTACCGGTCCCGAATGGGAGCGGCGTCCCTGCGACGGCCGCGCGCGACGGCGATGTCGGGCCGGACACGATCGCGGCAAGACAGGCGGCTAGAACCGCAAATCGCCGCACGCCGACCATTGACCCACGCAGTCGGCGACTCGAAACAGCCGCCAGTGCATACGGCGAGTCTAGCTCCGTTGCTACTCGGATTCCATGAGCGCGCGCAGCTCCTCGAGCTTCTCGCCGCGGAGCTCGTCGAGCTCACCGCGGTCAATCCGTGAGAGGAGATCGCGCACGAGCGACGCCAGTTCGAGCGGGTTGAACGGCTTCGTCACGTAGTCGACGCCGCCGATGTCGAGGCCCCGCGCGCGGTCGCGGAACTCGGCCCGCGCCGTGAGGAAGATGATCGGGATGCGGTTCGTACGCCCGTCCTCGAGCAGTTCCTCGGCGACGCGCCAGCCGTCGAGGCCGGGCATCATCACATCGAGGAGGACGACGTCCGGCGGATCGTTCCGCGCGAGCTCGAGACCCGTCGCGCCGTCCGCCGCCTCGGTCACGTGCATCCCCTCGGCCTCGAGATTGACGCGACAGAGCAGCCGGATCGGCGCCTCGTCGTCGATCACGAGGACCTTCTCGCCGCCCGCAGCGCCGCCGTCCACATGCTCCGTATACCCATTCACGTCGCCGCTCACTCTCCGGAGCCTACGGACGGAGCCGGAAGCTCGAACGAGAACCGCGAGCCTTCGCCCTCGCGCGACGCGACCGAGATCCGGCCGCCCATGGCCGTCACGAGTCCGCGCGCGATGAACAAGCCGAGGCCGGTGCCGCCCGCGCCGACACGCCGCTCGGCGTCGGCGCCGCGGTAGAACTTCCGGAAGATCTGCTCCTGGTCGGCCTGCGGGATCCCAATCCCCTCGTCCGAGACCGTTACCTCGACGGTGTCGTCGTGCACGGCTGCACCGACGGTGATCATGCCACCGTCGGGTGAGTAGCGGATCGCGTTGTCGACTAGGATCGCGAAGACCTGCCGAAGCTTCTCGGCGTCGGCGCGCGCGGGCAGCGGCGCGTCTGGCAGGTCGACGACGACCTTGTGGCCGTTCTCGAACTGAAGCGTGCCGAGCACCTGCCCGACAACCTCGCGGACGTCCGTCTCGGCGAGGTTGACCTTCAGGTCGCCGGTGTCGAGTCGCGCGACGGCGAGGAGCGTGTCGACGATCGTCGTGAGGCGCTGCGACTCGGAGGCGATGTAGCGAAGGAACGTCCTTCGCTCCTCCTCCCCGAACACGACATCCTGGCGGAGGAGCGTCTCGGCGAAACCGTAGATCGACGTGAGCGGCGTGCGGAGCTCGTGCGAGACGGTGCTCACGAAGTCGGACTTGACCTGCTCGACGAGCCGGTCGCCGGAGATGTCGCGGAAGGCGAAGATCCGGCCGGCGACGACGCCGAGCGGGTCGCGCATCACGGCCTCCGTGACCGAGAGCCAGATCTCCTCGCGACCGCGCATCACCGGCACGAGCCGGTCGCCGGGCGCCGCGCCGTCCGGAGCCTCGAGGCTCCGTTGGAGGACGTCGACCGGCGCGCGACCGAGCGCGACCGCGGCCGGAACGCCCGTGATTCGCTCCGCCGCCGCGTTCCAGAGGACAACCTCGCCCTCGCGGTCGACGGCGACGATGCCGTCGGCGATGTTGGCGAGGATCGCGACCGACCGCTCCCGCTCGAGCGCGACGCGCTGATACAGCTCGGCGTTGGAGAGCGCAGCCGACGTGCTCGCGGCGACGGCCTGCAGCGCCTCGATCTCCTCCTCCCGCCACTCACGCGACTGCGCGGCGTAGACGGCGAGGACCCCGGCGACGGCGCCTTCGGCCGCGGCGACGGGGACGCCGAGGAAGGCGGAGTGCCCGGCGGCGAGCATGGGATCGAGCGCGCGAAGCCGGTCGTCGGAGCCGGCGTCCGAAATTGCGACCGGCATGCCCGACTGCACGACGTCGCCCGAGAGCCGGCCGCTGACGGGGCTCCGCGACTCGAGCGCCGCCGCCGCGCCGTTCCCTTCCGCGGCCGTGACGAGGAGCTCGTCGCCGTCGACGATGCGGAATGCCGCGGCTTCGGCGTTGACGAGCGCGGGAGCCTCCTGGACGACCTCGTCGAGGACAGCTGCCGGATCGAGCTCGCTCGTAAGGAGCCGTCCAGTGCGGGTCAGCTGCTGCGCGACGGCACGCGCGCTGCGCTCAGCCTCGAACAGCTCGCTCCGCTCGAGAGCACCGCGCGTCGCGTCGGCAAGGTGCCGGGCAAGCTCGAGGTCCTCGTCGCTGAATCTCCGCTCCTCCGCGAGGAAGATGAGGACGAGCCCGTGGCCCGCTCCGCGCGGCGCCTCCACCGGGACGGCGAGAAGCGAGCGATAGCCGCTCGCCACCGCCGTCTCGCGCAGGTCGGCGAGCAGGCGGTCGTCGTCGGCGATCGACCGCGACGCGACAATGCGTCCCTCCGCGGCGGCGCGGAAGAGCTGTCCCTCGCGAGCAGCGGCGTGCGTCTCGAGCAACGATGCGAGAGCCTCGGGCAGCTCGTACGCGCCGACCGGCTCGAGTCGCCCGTACGACGGCACGATCACCGCGGCGGACGCCCCTCCGAGCGCCTCCGCCGCCGCCTGCGCAACGGCCTCGAGCGTCGCGGCGCGAGAGAGCGACTGTCCGAGCGCGGCGGCGATCCGGTAGAAGCCACGCTGAACTCGCGCCTGCCGCGCGCTCTGCGTGAACGTCTCGGCGTTGCGCACCGCGAGCGACGCGAGTCCGGCGAACGCCTCGAGCACACCGGCGTCGCCGGCGCGGAACCGGCGGCCGTCGCGCCGGCCGACGCCGAGCACGCCACGGACCTCGCCTCCCCACGACATCGGCGCCGTCGCCACGTCCGTGAAGCCTTCGTACGCCGGATGAGGGACGGGGTTCTCGATGCGGCCGTACGTGCTCTCTATGAGCGGCCGCCCCTCGCGGATCGCCGCGCCGGCGATTCCCCTGTCCATCGGGAACTCGAAGTCGAGCAGCGACTCGTCGAAGCCGTTGATGGCGACGCAACGAAAGAGGCCGGGCTCGCGGTCGAGGAGGTAGCAGTCGGCGGCGTCGGCGTCGAGCAGGCCCCCGAGCTCGTCCGCGAGCCGCTGGAGGACGACGGGGAGGTCGAGCTCGCTGCTGAGCGCATGCGCGGCACGAAGCAGCGCACCCTGCTGAGAGAGCCGCTCCTCGTTCTCCGCGAGCGCTTCCTCGAGCGCGACACCCGCCCGCAGCCGCTCGAGCGCGACGGCCGCCTCCGACGCGAGCGTCTGCATGAGCGAGAGGTCGTCCGCCGAGAAGACGGTTCGCTCGTCGGCGGTCGCGATGGAGATGACCGCAATCACGCGCTCCTCGAGCAAGAGCGGGACGAACGCAGCGCTCCGCGCCCCGGTCAGCTCGACGAGCCGGCGGTTGACGATGTTCGATTCGGCCGCGTCGTACACGGCGAAGGCAGAGGCCCCGAAGACAGCGCTCGCAATGCCAGACGGCTCGTTCGCGATGTCGAGCCGCAGCTCTCGCCACCAGTCGGCGTCCTTGCCCCGTGAACGCGCGAGGTAGCCGACCGCTTCGCTCCCGTCTTCGGAGACGAACGTCAGTCCCGCGAACGAGACTCCGGCCATCGCCGCGATCTCGTCGAGAAGCGTGCGCGCGACGCCCTCGACGTCGGCGGTCCGCGCAAGCTCGCTCGCTACGCGACTGACGCTCTCGAACTCCTTGCCGCCGCCGGCTGCCCGGCGGTTCGGGCGGATCCTCGGGACTCTCACTGGGCGCCTGGATTCTACGCCTCGCGGAGCTTCGTGTTACGACGGTTCCTGTTTACAAAGATGGGCCGTATGGCCCATTGTCCGCGCGGTAAACGCTACGTAGCCTCCGTTCCACTGGGCGATGCGAACCGCGGCGCGTCTTGACGTTTTCGCGGCTAGCAAACAGGAAGAGCCCGCCGCACCGACCCCCCGAGCGGCGGGCTCTTCCCATTCTTTTGGGGTGTTTCCCTCATAGACCGCTAACCCGGCGACGGTAAGGTGGTCGCGTAGTGGTGAAGCGTGTCCTCCTCGCCTCTCCGCGCGGCTATTGCGCCGGCGTCGAGCGGGCGGTCGAGACGGTCGAGCGGGCTCTTGCGCTCTACGGCAGCCCCGTCTACGTCCGCAAGCAGATCGTCCACAACTCGCATGTCGTGCGTGACCTCGAAGCGCGGGGCGCGATCTTCGTCGACGAGCTGTCGAGCGTGCCGGCGGGCGCGACCGTCGTCTTCTCCGCACACGGCATTGCACCGGCGGTGCGAACGGAGGCGGACGAGCGCGGGCTCCAGACGATCGACGCCACGTGTCCGCTCGTGACGAAAGTGCACACGCAGGCGCGGCGCTATGCGCAAGCCGGCTACGCGATCGTCCTCATCGGCCACGCCGGGCACGAAGAGGTGGAGGGAACGCTCGGCGAGGCGCCCGAGGCGATCGTCCTCGTCCAGTCGGCGAAGGATGCGGCGCGCGTGTCTCTTCCGCCCGACCGGCCGCTCGCCTACATCACGCAAACGACCCTTTCCGTAGACGAGACGAGCGAGATCGTCGCCGTGCTTCGCCGCCGCTTCCCGCAGATCGAGGAGCCCGCGCGCGAGGACATCTGTTACGCGACTTCGAACCGCCAATGGGCCGTCAAGGAGCTGCTCGAGGAGGTGGACCTGCTGCTCGTGGTCGGCTCCCGCAACTCGTCGAACTCGCTGCGGCTCGTCGACGTCGCCCGTTCTCGAGGCGTCGATGCGTATCTCGTCGACGACCTCGGCGCGGTCGAGGAGCGCTGGCTCGAGGGGCGCGAGACGGTCGGCTTGACGTCGGGAGCGTCGGCGCCCGAACGCCTCGTCTGGGAGGTCTGCGCGTGGTTCACCGCGCGCGGCGCCGTCGTCAGCGAGCATGCGCCCACGCACGAGGACGTGAGCTTCAAGCTGCCGGTCGAGCTGCGCCGCGCCGAACGCGCGGCGGCTTAGACCTTCTCGACTGCGAGCTCGCCGAACTTCACGTCGACGGCGAGCACCTCGCCCTTGATCCACTCGCCGTGCGCGTCGACAAGCGCGCCCGTCTCCTCCGGCACCGTGAGGATGATCCGGTCACTCAGCTCGAAGCCCTGCTCCTTGCGGAGCGTGTTGATGTGGTGGATGAGGTCGTATGCCTCACCCTCGAGCAGCAGCTTCTCGTCGAGCGCGAGGTCGAGCGCGACCGTGACGCCGTCGCCCGACGCAACCGCCCAACCCTCCTTGCCGCCACGCTCGACGAGCACTTCGTCCGGCTCGAGCTCATGGCCCGCGACGCGGAACCTGCCATCTCCGAGCTGCTCGAACTCGCCTGCGGCGAGCGCGGTACGAACGGCACCGAGCTCCTTTCCGAGCTTCGGCCCGAGAGCCGGAAGGTGCGGCTTAACCTGGAGCTCGACCGCCTCGACCGTCCCGAGCTCGACTGACTTGACCCGCAGCTCGTCGGCGATCTCGGCGGCATGACCGCCCACGGCGCCCCCTTCGACGACGAGACGAGCGAGCGGCTGACGCAGCTTGATTCCGGACGTCGCGCGCGCCTGCCGGCCAAGCTCGACGATCCGCCGCACGTCCGCGATCTCGTCGAGAAGCGCGCGATCGGGCTCCCCCACTTCCGGCCAGCCGGCGAGGTGGACGGACTCAGGACCGTCGAGAACGAGCGTCCGCCAAAGATGCTCGGTGATGAACGGCAACACCGGCGCGAGCACGCGCGACGTCTGGACGATCGCGTACCAGAGCGTGTGCAGCGCAGCCTCGTCCCCGTCCCAGAAGCGGCGGCGTGAGCGGCGGATGTACCAGTTCGAGAGATCGTCGACGTACGCCTCGAACTCGCGCATCACGTCGACCGTCTCCCACCGGTCATAGCCTGCGGTCGCGTCGGCGACGAACGCGTGCGTCCGTTCGACGAGCCAGCGGTCGAGCGGCTCGGCGGCGTCTGGCTCGAGCGAGCCCCACTTCGGCCGGAAGTCGGCGATGTTCGCGTAGTCGACTAAGAACTTTGCGGAGTTCCAGAACGTCAGGAAGCGCCGCTTCACGTCGTCCGCCAACCCGTAGCCGAAGCGCAGCTCCTGCGCGGGGTTTTGGGAGCAGTAGAGCCAGCGCATCGTGTCGGCGCCCATCCGGTTCAAGGCGTCGTCGAGGCCGATCGCGTTCCCCCACGACTTGTGCATCTCGCGGCCCGTCTCGTCGACGACGTTCTCGTACGTCAGGACGCGCCGGTACGGCTGCGCGCCCGCGAGCGTGATCGCCATGAAGCACTGCGAGTAGAACCAGAGCCGGATCTGGGCGCGGCCCTCCGACACCCAGTCGGCGGGGAACCACCGCTCCCACCATGCGTTGTCAGGGAGATCCGCGCCGGAGAGACCGGCGGAAGAGCCCGTCGCGTAGCCGCCCTGGATCCACTCCGGGTTCCCCCAGCCCAGCGTCGAGAAGTGGACAATGCCGGCGTCGAGCCAGGCGTCGCCGACGTCGGGGATCCGCTCGACTTCCGCGTCGCAGCGCTCGCAGCGAATACGAACACCGTCGATCCACGGCCGGTGGAGCTCTTCGAGCTGGTCGAGCCCCGACACGGCGCGCTCCTCGAGCTCGGCGCGCGAGCCCACGACGTTGAGGTGCCCGCAGTCGCACTCGTAGAACGGGAGAGGCAGGCCGAAGTAACGGCGCCGCGAGATGTTCCAGTCGCCCATGTTCCGAAGCCAGTCGTCCATCCGCTTCTTGTATTGCGGCGGCGTCCACTCGACGGTTGCGTTGCCGTCGAGCATCGGCTGGCGGATCTCCTCGGCGGAGATGAACCAGTCGTCGACGACGCGGAAGACGAGCGGAGTGCGGCAGCGCCAGCAGACGGGATAGCGGTGGACGATCGACGTAGCCTCGACGAGGAGATGGCGCTCGCGCAGCGACTCGATCACCGGAATGACGACCTCCTCGGTCGCCTTCCCCTCGAGGTCGCCGTAGCCGGGCAGCATCCGGCCTGACTCGTCGATCGGCGCGAGCACAGCGAGGCCGTGGACTCGCGAGAGCTCGAAGTCTTCGCCGCCGCAGCCCGGCGCGATGTGGACGATGCCGGTGCCCTCGTCGAGCGAGACCTCGTCCCACGGAATGACCCGGTGCACGACGCCGTCCTGTGCTGCGAAGTCGTCGAACGGCCCCGAGTACTCCCAGCCGACGAGCTCGCTCCCGCGCAACCGCTCTTCGAAGTGCTCCTCCGGATAGCGCTCGACCGCGACCCACTCCCCCACGTCGTTGCGCCCGTACTCGGCGTCGGGCTTGACCGCCGCGGCGACGTTCGCCGGCAGCGTCCACGGCGTCGTCGTCCAGATCACGAGCGACTGGCCGTCGCGGTCCTTGAGCGGGAACCGCACATAGAGCGACGGATGCTCGAGCTCCTCGTAGTTCTCCTCCCCGGCCTGCTCGTGCTTCGAGAGCGACGTGCCGCAGCGCGGGCACCACTGTGTCGAGCGGTGCCCCTTGTAGAGCCAGCCGCGCGCATCGACCTCCTTGAGGAAGCGCCAGATGTACTCGATGTTCGTGTCGCTGAACGTGAAGTAGTCGTTGCCCCAGTCCATCCACATGCCGAGCCGCTTCGACTGCGCGGTCTGCATCGCGGCGAACTTCGCGACGAAGTCGCGGCACTCGTGGGCGAACCGGTCGAGGCCGTACTCCTCGATCTCGTGCTTCGAGTTGAAGCCGAGCGCCTTCTCCACCTGCACCTCGACATGGAGCCCTTGCGAGTCGAAGCCGTTCTGGTAGCGGAGCTCGTGCCCGTGCATCGCCTTGTAGCGCTGGAAGACGTCCTTCAGCGTCCGGCCGAGGCCATGGTGCACTCCGGCCGGCCCGTTCGCGGTGATCGGCCCGTCCATGAACGAGAAGGTCGGGCCTCCGGCGTTCTGCGTGCGGAGTTTCGCGAATGTCCCCTCCGCCTCCCAGCGCGCGAGGATCTCCTCCTCGAGACGCGGGTGGTCGGGTTTGTCCGGCAGAGGCTGGAAGACTGGCGTACCCATCGGGAAGCCAAGTCTAGGCGCGTGCGTTCTTAGTATTGGTCGGCTGGGTAACCAGCCCTGAAACACGAAAGGAACGAATGGCAACCGACGTAACCGACGCCACCTTCGAGAGCGAAGTGCTGCAGTCCGCGGAGCCCGTGCTCGTCGACTTCTGGGCCGAATGGTGCGGCCCGTGTCACGCGGTCTATCCCGTGCTCGAGCGGATCGCCGAAGAGCGGAACCTCAAGTTCGTGAAGGTCAACATCGACGAGAACCAGGAGCTCGCGATGCGGTACGGGATCCAGTCGATCCCGAACACCATGCTCTTCGAGGCCGGCGCCCCCAAGGCCGCCGCCGTCGGCGCGATGCCGAAGGGAATGCTCGAGAGCCAGCTCGGACTCGCCCAGTAGTTTCTCGACGGAGCCGCGGAGGCTACTCAGCCGCAGGTTGAGTAGCCTCGCGCCCCGCGAGGTACCGCAGAAACTCGGCGTGCTTGGCGAGGAACGCCTCGATCTCGGCGAGCCCCGCGCCCGCCCAGTCCTCGAGCCACATGTCGGCGATGTCGTCCTCGATCCGATGGAATCCAAGCTCGCTCATGGCGGCATGATCGACGCGAACGCGTGAACTGCCTATGGGCCGTTCGGCTCAACTTTCAGGTGCGACGGACCCATCGTTGAGAACGGCATCGCTGAGCACCGGCCAGGCGGCTTTCGCCCAGTCGCCGAAGGGACGCCCTGTGAGAACGCCGCACGCGACGCCGGCCTCGGGATCGACCCAGAGGAACGTCCCGCTCCGGCCGAAGTGGCCGAACGTGCGCGGCGAGTTGCGAGAACCGGTCCAGTGCGGCGACTTGCCGTCCCGCAACTCGAACGTCAGGCCCCAGTCGTTCGGCTCCATCCGACCGAGCCCGGGCAGGACGCCGGTGAGGCCGGGGAACTGCACGGTCGCCGCTTCTTCGAGGGTCTCCCGCGCGACGAGCGTCGGCGCAAGGAGCTCGCGGCCGAGCGCGAGCAGGTCGGCTAGCGGGCCGTGGTAGGCGTGCGCCGGCGAGCCGGCGAGCCTTCCGCCGAGGCCGAGCGGCTCCCCGACAGCTTGGGCGAAGTACTCGGCGAAGGGCATTTCCGCCCGCGCGGCGAGGAGGTCGGCGGCGACCTCGATGCCGGTGTTCGAATAGATCCGCCGCCGTCCGGGCTCGGCGATCGGCGCGGCACCCTCAAGCGGAAGGCCGGACGCGTGCGACAGGAGATGGCGGAGCGTCGAGCCGGGAGGCCCGGAGGGCTCGTCGAGGTCGACCGTGCCCTCCTCGAGCGCCACGAGGAACGTCAGGCCCGTCAGCAGTTTCGTGACGGACGCCCACGGCTGGACGGTGTCGACCCCGCCGTGGGTCGCGACGACGCCGTCGCCGCCGCCGACTCCAGCGGCCGCACCGGGGGCATCCCAGCCGTCGATCAGTCGCAGCGCCTCCACGTTCCGATCTTGGCCCAAACTGACACGTCCGGTACCTGCTACCGGACGTGTCCGGACGAGCCAGTAGGCAGGGCTCACCGGTCACCACGGAAACTCCCTGCTCTAAGGCCATTCGGGGACGTGGAGTCATGGCCGACTTGGACATGTCCGGTACCTGCTACCGGACGTGTCTTGAGGGGACATGGCTTTCTTCCTGCAAAGGGCGGGGATATCGTCGCCCCATGACGGATTCCCTCATCCCCCCGTCGATCACCGGCAAGGGCTCGAGCTTCCCGCCCGGCGGGAGCGTGCTCGATCACGCCTTCGGCCAGAGCGACCCGTACACGCTCGGCGTCGAGGAGGAGTACATGCTCCTCGACGGCGAGACATTCGATCTCGTCCAACACATCGACACCGTGCTCGCAGCCGTGGCCGGCCACGAGCTCGAGCCGCGGATCAACTCCGAGCTCATGCAGTCCGTGCTCGAGGTCGCAACGCCTGTCTGCCACACGCCCGCGGGGGTCCGCCAGCAGCTCCTCCGCATCCGCGCCTACGTATGCGATGTCGCACGGGATAAAGGCCTGCGCGTCGGCTCGGCGGGCACCCATCCGTTCGCGCTCTTCGAGCGCCAGCGGATCACCGCCAAGGACCGCTACCGGGCGATGGTCGACCAGATGCAGTACCTCGCGCGGCGCGAGCTCATCTTCGGGATGCACGTCCACGTCGCCGTCGACGACGCCGAGAAGGCGATCCAGATCGTCAACGCGCTCATCGCGCACCTCCACGAGCTCGTCGCGCTGTCTGCGAGCTCGCCGTTCTGGCGAGGCGAGCCGACCGGCCTGCGCTCGTCGCGCCACATGGTCTTCGCGGCGCTCCCCCGCTCTGGCCCGCCCCCGCGTTTCCGCGACTACTCCGACTACGCGCAGGTCGTGAACCAGCTGGAGAAGACCGGCTGCATTCAGGACTACACGCACATCTGGTGGGACATCCGCCTCCACCCGCGGCTCGGCACGATCGAGATCCGGATCTGCGACGCGGTCACGCAACTCGACGACGTGGTCGCGATCACTGCCTACTGCCAGGCGCTCGTCAAGCACTACGCGGAGCTCGCGGAGCGGGGCGAGGAGATTCCGTCCTTCCATCGCATCCTCACGAGCGAGAACAAGTGGCTCGCTGCACGGTACGGACTGACGGCGCCGGTCATGGATCTCCACACCGGGAAGCGGAACCGACTTCCTGTCGCGACGCTGATCCGCCGCACGCTCAAGACGCTTGCCCCTCACGCGCGCGAGCTCGGCTCCGAAGAAGAGCTCGCCGGAGTCGAGGAGATCCTCCGCCGCGGAAACGGCGCCGACCGCCAGCTCCACGTCTACAACTCGAACCGCGACATCGTCGAGGTCGTGCGCGAGATCGCGGAGGCAACGGAGGTCGCGCCGGAGCCCGAGCCGGCTGCCGCCTAGGTGCTCCGCTTCGCGGAAGAGATCGAGGACGTCCCGAGCGTCGTCGCGGACTGGCGCGCCGAGCTCGCCGTGCTGCTGCCCGAGGCGGAGGTGGAGCACACCGGCGGCTCGTCGCTTCCGGGAGCGCTGACGCGAGGCGACGTCGACCTCCACGTGCGCGTGGCCGCCCAGGGGTTCCCCCGCGCACTCGCTGCGCTCGAAGCGCGATTCGAGGCGTATCACCCCGCGATGTGGACCGCCGCGTTCGCGGCATTCGTCGTACCCGACGAGCGCAGGCTTCCGACCGGTCTCGTACTGACGGCATTCGACGGCGAGCACGACCGCCGGTTCGCCCGCTCCTGGGACGTTCTGCGGACGCGCCCGGACCTCCTCGCCGAGTACAACGACCTCAAGCGGCGCTTCGAGGGAACCGACGACGAGCCGGGTTACCGGGCGGCGAAGTCCGCCTTCTTCGACCGGATCTCTGCGGCGTAGACTCGGCCCATGCTCGCCACAGGAGAGAAGGCGCCACTCGACGCGGTCGTCTGGACGACGCCCCGCGAGACCGCGTCGATCGGCCACCTGCTCCACGACAAGCCCGTCCTGCTCCTCTTCTATCTCTTCGACTGGTCCTCGACCTGAACGAGCGAGCTCGAGCTCCTGCGTGACAGGAGAGAGGAGCTGCAGGCGGCGGGCGTCGAGCCGTACGCGATCTCGCGCGACTCGCCGTACACGCACGTCGCGTGGATGCAGGCGCTCGACCTCGACTTCCCGCTCATCTCCGACTGGAACGCGGAGGCGACGCACAGCTTCGGCGTGGCGATCGAGCACAACGGGATGCGCGACGTCTCGGCCCGATCGGCCTTCCTCCTCGACAGTGAGGGCGTCATTCGCGGCGCGTGGGGCTATGCGAAGGACGAGCTCCCCGACATCGACGAGCTGATCGCGGCGGCGCGGGCCTTGTAACCGTCCGCCGGATCGCTTTTACTCCCGGCATGGAATCCATCTCAGCTGCACCTTCGTCTTCGCGCGCGGGCTGGGTCACGCCCGCGATCCTGCTCGTCGTCGTCGGTGCCTTCCTCCTCTTCGCCTTCAAGGCGACCGACGCCGCCACCACGTGGTTCGGAGTCTTCAAGCTCGTCCACGTCAGCTTCGCCGTCTTCTGGGTCGGCGGCGGCCTTTTCCTCACGCTGCTCGCGGCGCGTGCCGAACGCGCGAAGAACGCCGAGGATCTCGCGACGATCGCCCGTCAGGCGATGTTCGCCGGCGAGAAGCTCTTCGCGCCCGCGAGCGGGATCGTCCTCGCCATGGGGATCACGATGGTGATCAACCAGCACATCGGCTTCGGCACGACCTGGGTCACGATCGGCCTCGTCGGATTCGCGATCTCGTTCGTGACCGGGATCGCCGTCCTCTCGCCTCGCGCGAGGAAGCTCGTCGAGCTGTTCGACACCGTCGGAGCGGCCGCCCCGGAGACGCAGAAGGCGATCGGTCAGATCATCCTCATCGCGCGTGTCGACGTCGCGCTGCTTCTCTGCGTCATCGCCGACATGCTGATGAAGCCTCACTTCTGATCGACTGGTAATACTTCGATACCAAGAGAATTCCACGAGGAGCCGAAATGCCGAAGACCCTGTTGACCGTCGCCACCCGCAAGGGCACGTTCCTGTTCGAGAGCGACGACCGAAAGAACTGGACGATGAGCGAGCCTCTCTGCGAAGGCTGGCCCATCTTCCACGCGATCTACGACGCGAAGTCCGACTCGATCTACGCCGCCGCCGCAAGCGAGTGGCACGGCTCGTGCATCTGGCGCAGCCGCGATCGTGGCGCGACCTGGGAGATGTCGAGCGAAGGACTGAGCTATCCCGACGACGACGGGCGGAAGGTCAACAAGGTCTCGACGCTCGCCCGCGCCGGCGACCGGCTCCTCGTCGGAGTCGAGGCGCCGGGCATCTTCGAGAGCAAGGACAACGGCGAGACGTTCTCGCTGCTGTCGACCCTCTCGGGGCAGCACGGCAGCGAAGCGTGGGACGACCCCGCCAACCAGGCGCCGGGCCATCTCGGCATCTCGGGCTTCGTCACGGACCCTGACGACTCCGACAACTTCTTCGCGATCGTGCAGGGAGTCGGCGCCTTCGAGACGAACGACGGCGCCTCGTCGTGGACGCCGCGCAACGTCGGCCTCCGGCGCGACTGGCCCGCCGACTACGAGGACGTCGGCTTCTGCGTCCACAAGCTCGTCCGCTCAAAGGACCCGCAGCGGATGTACCAGCAGAACCACGTCGGCGTGCACCGCTCCGACGACGCCGGACAGTCGTGGACGGAGATCACGGAGGGCCTGCCGGGCGACTTCGGCTTCGCCGCGGCTGTCCATCCCCATGACACCGAGACGTTCTACGTCATCCCGGTCGACGGCGGCCACGGCCGGACGATGCACGAGGGCAAGGCGACGGTCTATCGCACGCGCGATGCGGGCTCGAGCTGGGAGGCGCTGCGTAACGGCCTGCCGCAGGTCGACGCGCACCTCGGCGTTCTCCGCCAGGGGATGACGATCGACACGCACGACACTCCCGGCCTGTACTTCGGCACGAGCACCGGCCAGATCTTCGCGAGCACCGACGAAGGCGACAGCTGGAGCGAGATCGCGAGCTACCTGCCCTCGATCTCCTCCGTCGACGTCGCGATCCTCGACTGACCGCTGATGGCCGACGTCCGCCTGCCCGGGACGCTGACGCCGCTCTTTCCGGGATTACCGCGCCGCCTCGAGATCGAGGCGGCGACGGTGCTCGGCGCGATCGACGAGCTCGAGGCGCAGTGGCCGGGGCTCCGGGACCGCCTCGTCGCGGAAGGCCCGACCCTGCGGCCGCACATCCACACGTATGTGGACGGCGAGCGCTCGGGCCTGGACGCCCCGCTGGCGGCCGGCTCACGCCTCGACGTGATCGCCGCGATCAGCGGGGGCTGAGCTTCAGCTCAGCGGTGCGAGAATCGCCAGCGCCAGCTCCCGCGAGCAGCCACGACTCAGCAGGCGCTCCACCTCGTGCCAGTCGATCCTCTGGTCGATCGCCGCGATAGCTTCCTCGAGGGAGAAACCGAGGCGCTCGTACTGCGCGACCTTGTAGCTGTCGACCTGCAGGGCTTCGGGAGTTAGCGCGGTGGACATGGTGTTTTCCTTTCCGTTCCGATTGCGTCCTTGACCAATAGAACGCGACGGGCACCACCGTCCGCATGACCGAGATGAGCCAATCTCTCCGGGGGCTGAGGGCCTCCGCGCCGACGTCGGACTAACCCTGTGCCACGAGAGTCTCGGCCCGAGCGGGCGTCGGCGCCTCGCGGCCGTCCTCGAGCAGCCGCCGCCAGTCGGCGAGCACATGGTGCAGCGCCTCCGCGCCGATGACCGGCTCCCGGGGCGGCGGCAGCTCTGCCGGGTGGAGTACGAACGGGCGTGTCTGCGGGCCGCCAAGGCCGCCGTGGAAGGAGATGAGCTCCTCGAAGGCACAGCCCTCGTCGAGCGCGGGATCGTAGAAGCTGCCGACGAGAAGGTCCGGAGCGTGGGCGAACCGGTGCGTGCGCAGGAGATGCCGCGCCGCGGTGCGCGGGAAGGCCGCGAGCGGGTCCTCGCCTTCCACGCGATCCTCTTCCAGGTAGGAGGCGCCGTTGCTGCCGAGGACGACCGCCCCGTGCTCGTCCGACTGCACGAGCACCCAGCCGATGTGCGGGTGCGAGCGCAGCGCAGGCACGAGCTGCGGGTGGCGGGCCTCGAGCTCCTCGAGCGTCACGCGCCCGTCGGCCTCCATCAGATAGACGAGGCCGAGGTTCCCCGAGCCGAGAACGACGACATCGCGGCCGGAAACGTCGTTCTTCGCGGGCTTGGCCTTCCGTCCGGTCGCCTCGGCCGCGGCGTGCGCGACCATCGCGGTCTGCTCGTCGCCTCCGAGCGAGGAGCTGACGCCGCCGCGAGCGAGGTTCTTCTCCACGAGCTCGTCGAGCCCGTAGCCGTTTCGCTGCTTGAACGTCGCTCCCTGCGTCTGACCGTGGTCGGAGAGGACGACGAGCTCGTACGGCCGGGCCGCGTAGCGGCGTGCGTTCTCGATCCGCGCGAACTGCTGGTCGAGCTTCCGCAGCGCCTCGAGCGTGTCTTGCCGCTCGAGACCCGAGTGGTGGGCGACCTCGTCGTAGCTCGAGAAGGTCGCGTAGATCGCGGGCCGGCCTTTCATCATGTCGTTGAGAACGCCATACACGATCAGGTCACGGACAACGACGCACATCGTCGCGCGGATAAACGGGTAGACGCCGCCACGGTGGCCGCGCGGCCGAACGTCGCGCCGGCGCTCCCTCACGGCCGAGACCCACTCGAGGATCAGCTCCGAGCCGAAGAGAACGAGGCAACGGGTCACGTTGAACCCGTTGGCGAGGAAGGCGCGGTAGCCGGGGTTGGCCGACCGCTCGGCCTCCATGCGGCTGACGGTCAGGATGAGGTGATCCGCTCCGCCGGAGAAGAGGTTCCCGCGGCTGGCGCCACCACCGGCGAGCAGGCCCGGGCCACCCGTATGTCGCCGCTCGAGCTCGGCGCATCCTCCGGCGACGAACACGCGACGAGCGCCTTTCGCTCCTTCTCCACCCAGCGGAAGGCGGGAATGTCGTCGTTCGAGCCGAGCAGGATCCCCGCCTGCGACGCGCCGGTCTGCGAGGAGAGGTCGGGCTCCCATTCGATCAGCCGGTGCGTGCCGTCGGAGAGCCAGCGCGCCATGGTCGGCGCGTGCCCGTCACGCATCGCCCGCTGGAGCACCGGAAGGGCGAGCCCGTCTATCTCGAGGAAGACGATCCCGGGCCGGTCGGTCACGACCTGCTCGCCGGACCGGCGGGCGATCCGCTGGACGACGCGGAGCGAGTAGACATCGTCGTCGTTCGTGCCGAAGAGGATCGAGAGCACGACGTCGACGGCTGCCGCGGCAAGGGCGATGGCGAGCGCCGACCAGAACGAGTCAATCGAGAGGCCGTTCGTCCACCGGACGGCGAGGAGCAACATTCCGGCGTCGACGAACAGGACGGCGAAGAAGCCGAGCAGTGCCGTGAACGGAAGCCGCAGTGCAGCGACCAGCGGTGCGAGGACGGCGTTCAACCCTGCGATCACCGCTGCGGCGGCCATCGCCACGCCGAGACTCGAGACCGTGGCGCCGGGGACGAGGAGCGCCGCAACAAGCAGCGAGACGGCGCTGAGCAGCCAGACCAGTACGAGGTGGCTGGCGCTGAAGCTGGGCCGCTCGGGGCTCCAGCTCGGCGCCTCGCCGTATGCGGAGCTCACTGCGCGGCCTTCTCGGCCGCGCCCGCTTCCTTCTTCGCGCGCCGCTTTTCTGTCTCCTCATGCTGACGGCGCTTCGCCTCGGCGTACGAGTCGGTGACGAGTCGCTTCCCGCCGCCCCAGCCCCAGGCCCAGATCAACAGGATCAGCGCGAAGAGGATGCTCCACGCGGTGCTCACCAGCTGCTGCGCGACGGAGTACGCGGTGGCCTGGTCGGATGTGACCCCGGGGACGTGCTGCAGCGACGCGACGTTCCAGGCCTGCGTCACCCCCACGCCGCCTGGCGTGAACGACGTGACGTTGGCGAGGGAGTTGCCGCCCGCGACGTGCATGATCGTGTCGAAGCTGACCGGGATCCCGTACGCGTCGAGGAAGACGCCGATCACCGCGAGACCGGCGAGCCAGCTGATCGCCGAGGGCAGGACGACGCGCCCGAAGAACGCGCCGCCGTTGCCGAGGATCGCACCACCCTCCTTCGCCTTGTCCCACCACTCGACGACCTTCGGCCAGTAGCGACGCACGAGCATCATGATCAGGAGGGCGCCGCCGCCGAAGAGCACGATCGACGTCACCGGGTTCGCGCGGATCCAGCCGAACTTGATATCGAACGATCCGCCGACCGTGACGAAGAGATAGACATAGACGAAGGCGCCGGCGATGGAGAAGAAGATCTTCTCCACCGCATAGCCGCCGAGGACCGCCGAGAAGCTCATCCCGACGAGGACCGTGAGCATGATCATGAAGATGAGTGTTCCGAGGTTGGCGGGCAGGATCCCGTTCAGCCCGACCGAGACGGCATAAGCGGCGAGGATGTCCTTCCACTTCGTCCGCTCCGGATACGCGTAGTGGACGATCGAGTACCACGCGAACGCGGCTGTCGAGGTCTGGATGGTCATGAGGGCGATTCCCCCGACGAGGTGCGCGGCCGAAATCGTCTTGACCGTCTGCCAGAGCTCGTGGAACCAGCCGCGAATGTCCCAGCCGACCAAGTGCGCGAACGCACCTGCAACGGCGAGGCTGACGATCCAGATCAGGATCCGCGCCCACAGCGGCCGCGGGGGCTTCGAGGGCGCAACGGCGCCACTCTCGTCTGCCGGCACGCTCGCCACCGCGTCGCTCATCTCCTCACACCGTCCGCTCGGCAACGGCGTCGAGCGCCGTGCGGACGGTTCGCGCTTCGAGCACCTCGACGGGGACGCCGTAGCATGCAAGCCCGGCCGCCGTCTCGTCCGGGTCCGGCACCAGGCACGGGACGAAGAGCTCGCTCGGATAGGCGAAGCTCCCGCGCCAACCGTGCTCGCACTCAACAACCTCGCCCCAGAGCGAGATGGAACCGATCACGAGCGAGAAGCCCGGCGGCAACTCTGAGTCGCGCCAGAGCCTCGGTATGCGATCCGGCCGGACGGCGTAGATGCCACAGCTGCAGATGCCGACCGGGGCCTCATGGACTGACCGGCGCCAGAGCTTGAACCGCCGCGCATAGCAGCGGGCCGCGAACGGGACTCCCGTCGGCCAGATGCACCGCCGGTAGAGGCTGCGCAATCGCGCAGAACCTCTGATGTCCTCGATCGCCCAGAGACGCCAGGCCCGGAGCGGCTCGGCGTAGTCGGGGACCGGAGGAAACTCTGCGTCGCGCTTCGCCGCCTCCTCTTCCAGCCAAGTGAGCATGTCGGTCGTCCTCCTGTCGCCGGTCGTTCGCAGCGTCGCTCGGTCACGGGTCCGGCGCGTCATGCCGGACGGATGAAACGATCGCCCCGCCTTCACCCGCGCAGGACGATGCCGGACGGCGGCGGAGGATCGAGATTCACGGTCATGACCGGCGCCGCCCGGGGCCGTACCGTGTTTATCGGCCGGCCCGTTCTCGACCGAATGCGAGCAACGCACAGTTACTGGGCGGTGCTCGGCGCGATCTTCGTCGCGTTCTTTCTGGCCGCGCTCCTGCCGGACACCCCCTGGGCGACGAGCAGCATCGTGCTCGTCGTCGTGGCAACACTGGCGATCGCGATCTGGACCGCCGGCTGGGCGATGACCGAGCGGACGTTCCTCTTCGCGCTCGGCACCGCGGCCACGGCAGCCGCCGTGCTCAACTTCGTCTGGAGAGACGAGGCGCTAGCCGCGGCGCTCGGGGTCGTCGGAGGCGTCCTCACGATCGCGATCGCCGTCGTCATTGCCTTCGGCGCGATCGCGCAGCATGAGGTGAACACGCGCTCGGTGGCAGGCGCGATCTGTGTCTACGTCCTATTCGGGATGGTGTTCATGTTCGTCTACAGCACCCTCGCCGCCGTCGACACCACGCCGTTCTTCGCCCAGGGAACCGACGCCACGCGGCCACTGCGCCTCTACTTCAGCTACGTGACCCTGACCACGCTCGGGTACGGCGACTACACACCGGCCGGGAACCTCGGGCATGCCCTCGCCGTCCTCGAGGCGCTCACAGGGCAGCTGTATCTCGTGACGGTCGTCGCGATCGTGGTCACCCGGCTGGCAAGGCCGGGACGGAGAGTGTCCGCCGGCGAGGAGGGTGCTCACGATGACCCTCACGCCTGAGGCGCTAGCGCGGCGGTGCGAGGTGTGTTCGCCACCGGATCCCGTGGGCTGACTCCGCCTCGACACCCGAAGCGCCTCGCGCGGAGTACCAGGCCGCGTAGCGGCGTGCGAGGGGCGCTGCGCTCAGGCCGTGCAGCAGCACGGACAGACCGACCGTGGCGTAGACCGTCGTCAGCAGCAGGCTCTCGTGCGGCAACCTCCCGCTCTGTTCCACGATCAGCACCGCGAATACGATCGAGGCGAGCCCGCGGGGCCCGAACCAGCCCAGAAACCCGAGGGTCTGCGGGCGTGCGCCGGTGCCGAGCATCGCGATGCCGACGGAGAGCATCCTCACGACCGTGAGGCTGAGGAGCGCATACACGGCCACCGCCCACGTGATCCCGCCGAGTGCCGGTTCGAGGAACGCAGCTCCGAAGACCGCGAACGTGGCCGCGCCGAGCAGCGCTCCGAGCTGCTCCACGAGATAGCCGACCTCGCCGCCCACCCGGTGGCGGAGGCGGCCGAAGAGCATGCCCCCGACGAACGCCGCGATGAACCCCGAGCCGCCAAGGGCCGTGGCCGTGGTGTACGCGAGCAACGCCGCTGCGGCCGGCACCACCTGCAGCCAGAGGGGCTCCACGAGCCCGCGGCGACCGGCGAGGAGGAGGATGGCCGCGGCCAGCACCCCCGCTCCGGCGCCCGCGAGCCCGCCGTAGCCGATCTCCTCCGCGACGATCGCGACCGCATGGTGCACACCGGTCATGCCCGCCTCGGCCGAAGCGACCGCAATCGCGATGTAGAAGAGCGGTACGCAGAGACCGTCGTTGAGCCCGCTCTCGACGTTGAGTCCCTGCCGGATCAGCGACGGCAGGCTCGGAAGCGTGACGACCGACTGGCCCAGGGCTGCATCGGTGGGGGCGAGCACGATCGCGAGCACGAGCGCCTCCGGCCACGCAAGCGACCCGAAGACCGCGAGCGCCGCCCCCAGCCCGGCGACGATCGTGAGCGGCAGGCCGATCCCGAGCAACCGCGTGGGAACCCGGTACTCCTCCCGCAAGGCGCGAAAGTCGATGCGCGCCGCGTCGCCGAAGAGGACGACCGCGAGCGTCGCCGACGCGAGCACCTTCACCGTCGCCCCGCCGGGCTGCGGATCGACGAGCCCCGCCGCCTTCGCCCCGAGCACGAGGCCGGCCCCGGTAAAGACCATCGGCGCCGTGATCGACGTCCCGTCGAGGCGGCCCGAGACCGCCGCGAACGCGAGGACGATCAGGGCGATCGCCGGCAGTGCCCACTCCATCTGACGCCCCGGTCGAGCCGCTCTCTCAGACGGGACGCTGGTCGATCAGTTCGTCTCGTGTCGGCTGCTCGCGTTGCCCGATCACGGCGCCGACGATCCAGACGAGCGGGAAGACAAAGCCGACGATGAACCAGACCCAGCGCCCCTTCTGGATGCACCCGATCCCGAACGCAAAGAAGAGGATGAAGTACAACAGAATTCCGGCTCCCCCCAGTATCCACCACATGATCCAGGCTCCTTTCCGCAGACGGTGTAGTCGCGACTGACACTAGGAGCGCCGCGCTTCCCGATCATCGTCCGCAAGGGATGACGACCCGGCGCCGATCGCGAGCGGGAGCTGCTCTCGCGGTATCGCAACGAAGACGCCCGACTTCACCCTCACGGCATGACGAGAGCTGACGCCGACCGTCGTAGCGTCATGCTGCGATGGACGCCGTCCAGCACGAGGTGCCACCGCCAGGGATGCGGGATATCGGTCCCGTCCAGATCCTCACGGTCGCCTTCGACGGCAGCCGGTTCAAGGGCGAGATCCTGCCCGAGCTCGAGCGCCTCAAGACGCTCGGGCTGATCCGGGTGATCGACCTCCTGCTCATTCGCAAGGACTCGACCGGGGCTGCGGCGACGCTGACCGCCACCGATCTCGACTGGGAGGAGGCGGCGGATTTCGGCGCGATGGTCGGCGGACTCATCGGCTGGGGCGTCGCAGGAGCCGAGGGCGCCGAGATCGGCTGGCTCGCAGGGGCTGCAGACAGCGTGGACGGACATGCGCTCGGCGATGACGAGAAGTTCGCCCTCCTCCAGGCGATCCCGACCGGCTCCTCGGTGGGAATCGTGCTCATCGAGCACGTCTGGGCGAAGCCGCTTCGCGCTGCGATCACGCGCGCCGACGGCATCGAGATCGCCAACAGCTGGCTCCGGCCGGAGGATCTCGTCAGAGTCGGACAGGCCATGGCCGACGCGGACGAGGGCGATGACCCGCGCGGGGCTGAGGCGGACTGACAATGCGTGTCGCGGTCGCATGGGCCATCGGAGCGGTCGCCGTCGCTGCTCTCGCGGGCGGCTGCGGGGGCGGTGGTGCAGGTACAAGGACCCGCCCCACCGTTCCGTCAGTGACACGGACGGTTCCCACCGTGGCACAGCCAACCCTGCCGGCGGTGACGACCACGCCGACGGAGACCATGCCGACGACAGAGACCCTGCCGACGACGGAGACCACGCCGACCCGGCCCGCGACGACCGAGAGCACGCCGACCCGGCCTGGCACGACGAATGCCGCTCCGATCCGGCCGAGCACGACCGTGGTGACGACGACCATCCCCGCGACGACGGAGGTCGAGACGGAAACAATCGCGGAGACAACCGCGCCCACGACGACTACGGCAACGACCGCGCCGACGACAACCTCTTCTGCGACCACGACGTCGCCGACGACCACGGAGAGTGGCGTGAACACGACCGCTGTCGTCGTCGTGGGAGCGGCGGCGACAACCGACGAAACGACAGAGCAGACGCCGTGGGGCTGGATCTCGTTCGGCGTCCTCGCCCTCGGCGTCATCATCTTCGTGATCGTCTGGTACGCGCGCCGACGCGGCGATGACGGCTCCTCGGGCCCGCCGTCAGCCGCCGGCGCGTAGTCCCGCGCGCTGGTCGAGATCTAGAAAGGTTCAGGGAGCAGCCGGCCTACCGACGCCGGCCGCTCCCGCGTGTTGCAGTGCTAGCGGCGCCGCGCGACGCGCCTGGATGTGCGCCGTGCAACCCTGCGAACGGTTCCGAGCATCGTCATACCTCCGGCGTGAAAGACGGGGTCACTAGGTCGCGACCGCCGTTCGCTTCTGCTGGTCCTGTAGCTCCTTGGCCTCCTGGGCGGTGGCGAGGCCGACCGCGAGCAGGTCGTACGGCCCGATCATCCCGTCGGCGACGCGGTAGCCGCCGGCGCGAGCGATCGCATCACGCAGCGGTACCGCCCAGTGATGCTCGATGAGGATCAGGGCCGCGGCGGAGTCGTTCGGGATCTCCTCGATCACGTCCCACTCCACCTCGTCGCTGAAGACGTCGATCCCGTGGTCGGCGGCCTCCCTGACCCCGATCGTCGCCGAGGACGACAAGCCTTCCTCGCCCTCGATGCCGAGGCCGACGAGCGCCGCCACCTTGCTGCCGAACTCGATCGCCTCGTCCTTCGTGAGATTGCTCAGGTGCTGTACCTCGATCTCACCGGCCGCGTCCTTGTGGACGGCGAGTGCGTCGATCACCCGCACCGTGTCGGTCGCGCGGAGCTTCTCGAGCTCCGCAATGACCTCTCCGTGGAACTCGGGGTGGTCGAATCCGATCACCAGCAGCTGAACCGGTCCAATTGCCATCCATCACCTCCGTTGTCGACGGGATCAGCCTCGCGGACCGGTGGTTGGCGGGCCACGGCGCGCGCACGCCTGCGGAAGTGGAGCACGCACGCCCGCCCCTCGCGACGCTCCAGGGTCACCCCGGCGGGATGAGATGCAGGCGCTGCGCCCGAGTGAAACTTGGAGGCGACGTGAGCACGAGCGCTCGCACCGACGAGGACGGCACCGGCCGCAGCCTGCTGCACGGTGCGTTCGAGACGCCGCGCTGGCTGCGCGATCTCGGCCTCAGCGCGTGGCTGCTCGTGGGCGTGCTCGCGCTCGTCGGCGGCGTGATCTGGCTGCTGGCGGCCACCGAGACGATCACCGGACCGATGTTCATCGCGCTCATCGTCTCGGTCGTCGCGATGCCACTCGTCCGCGTCCTCGACCGGCATATGCCGCGCTGGCTTGCGGCGGCGCTCGTACTGATCGGCCTCGCGGCCGTCGTCGTCCTCATCGTGGTCGTCGTCGTCGCGGGCATCACCGGCCAGAGCGCCGAGCTCTCGGCGCGGGCGGCCGAGGGAGTCGACAAGCTCCAGGCCTGGCTTACGAGCGTCGGCGTCGACTCCTCGAGCGCTTCCGGCGCCGGGGACGCGTTGAAGACGGCGGCACCGCAGATCATCTCGACGCTCGTGCACGGCGTGGTCAGCCGAATCGCCGGGCTCGCATCGCTTCTGTTCGGGCTGTCGTTCGCCGCACTCGGAACGTTCTTCCTGCTCAAGGACGGACCGGGGATGCGCAAGTGGGTAGACCGCCACATCGGCCTGCCCGTGCCGGTCGCACGCACGATCACCGGCTCGGTGATCACGTCGCTGCGCGGCTACTTCCGCGGGGTCACGTTCGTCGCCGCGTTCAACGGCGTCATCGTCGGCGTTGCCGCGCTCCTCCTCGACGTCCCGCTCGCGGGCACGATCGCCGTCGTCACGTTCGTCACGGCCTACGTGCCATATATCGGCGCGATCGTGGCAGGGGCGTTCGCCGTCGTGCTCGCGCTCGGCGCGCATGGGACGGGGGTCGCGGTCGCGATGCTCATCGTCGTGCTCCTGGCCAACGGCCTGCTGCAAAACCTCTTCCAACCGTTCGCGATGGGCTCGGCGCTCGGCCTCAACCCGCTCGTCGTCCTCGTGGTGACGATCAGCGCAGGGTGCCTGTTCGGGATGCTCGGGCTCGTGCTCGCCGCTCCGCTCGTATCGGCTGCATCGAAGATCTTCAAGGCCCTGAGCCAACCGCTCGACGACGATCCGGGCTCGCTCGCCGACCCAGAGTCGGAGGCGGGAGACACGCTCATCCGAACGGGATGATGCTACGACCCGCCGCCGCGGAGATCGTGTAGACCGGACCACGGCACGTCACGAGAAGGGAGATCACATGGCAACGCTCGTTGCGATCGGCTACCCCGATGAGGTGACCGCCGAGGCGGCCCGTCAGACCGTCGCCGACCTCGAAGCGGACCTCATCATCCAGGCCGACCAGGTTGCTGCGATCCGCCGCGACAAGGACGGCAAGTTCCACGTCACGACGACGCACGGCGGCGCCTCGTCGGGCGGCGGAGCGGTGTGGGGCGGTTTCTGGGGCTTCCTCTTCGGCCTGATCTTCTTCGTCCCCTTCGCCGGCCTGGCAATCGGCGCCGGTTTCGGCGCGCTCTTCGGGCACCTCGGCGAGAAGGCGATCGACAAGGAATTCCAGGAGCAGGTGCGCGAGCAGGTGCAGCCGGGCACGTCGGCGCTCTTCATGATCATCGAGCAAGCAACGCCGGACAAGGCGATCGACGCCCTCAAGGGCTACGGCGGCACCGTGATCAAGACCTCGCTCTCCGAGGAGGACACGCAGAAGCTCCAGGAGGCACTGACCCCGCAGGAGCCGGTGGGCGCAGCTTCATAGGCGCCACCGAGCGGCGATCTGGGGCGCGCGCCCCACCCGGCGCGCCCCCGGAGCGCTTCGACCCCAAACCGAGGAGGCCAAGGATGTCTGTCGCCACAGAGCCCGCAACCAATCGCAGCGATGCAGGCGTGGACGCGCTCGGCGCAATTCCCGGCGACCTCGAGGGAGCGCTCGACGACCTCAGCGTCCCGAGCTATGCCGTCGACGGCGTCGGGGTCATCCGCTGGCTCAATTCCGCCGCAGTTGCATTGATCGGCGACGTCCGCGGCCGCCAGCAGTCATCCGTCGTCGCGCCCGAGCAGGCCCGCGCGGCGCGCGAGTCGTTCACGCGAAAGGTGATGGGGACGGAGAAGTCGACCGACGCCGAGGTCGTGCTCGTAGGCCCGGACGGCAAGCGGATTCTCGCGGAGATCAGCTCCGTCCCGCTTCGCGACGGCGGGCGGATCGTCGGCGTCTTCGGCGTGATCCCGCGGCGCGACGACAAGCCGCCGCCGGAGCCGCACCCGGAGCTCACGCCACGCCAGAACGAAGTGCTCCACCTCATCGCCGCCGGGCACTCGACGGCGCAAATCGCGGACGAACTCAGCATCAGTCTCGAGACGACGCGGAACCACGTTCGCCGGATGCTCCACGCGCTCGACGCCCACTCGCGCGTCGAAGCGCTCGCCGTCGCCCATCGCGACGGCCTCCTCCGCAGCGGCTGACACTCTCGCCTCCGATTGACCTAGCCGTGTCATACGGCGGCGGGACTGCCGCCCCTACCGTCGATGGCATGGGGTGTGTCGAGTGCAGGCGAGAGCGGGATCCGAACGAGCGGGGATGGGTGGTCGTCCTCTCCTCTCCCGGCGAGCCACGGATCCTCTACTGCCCCGAATGCCTGGCGGAGATGGTCCGGGGGGCGTTCGCCGAGGACGAGCACCACGACGAAGACTGAGCCGGCCGCGCGGCGTCATGCGGCGACGACCGCGGCCGGCTCGGTGACTACTGCACTGAAGTCGCGACGGCGTCCGGCCCCTGGCTGCGCCTGCGCGTCCACGCGTCGAGCCCGACGGCCACGACGAGGATGCCAAGGATGGCGATGAAGGTGTGCGGCGCGGTCCGCCACGTGTCGATCGCGAAGGACGTGAGGACGACCACGGTCACGGCGATGGCCGTGAGCACGAGCCACGGCCTGCTTCCCGTCTCGCGCCGGCGCCGCCAGCCGGCGAGCCCGACGAGGAGGAATATCGCCAAGGAGACGGCGCTTCCGACGGAGGCGATCGCCGACAGGTCCACGAGGTTCGCGACCAGGAGGACGGCGGCACCGGTGATCAGGAGGCCGGCATGGCGGCCGAGCCGAGACGCCGGCCCGAAGAAGTCGGGGAACAGTCTCTCTTTCGCGAGCATCCCCGTCAGGTTTCCCGACGCGTAGAACGTCGCGTTCGTCGCCCCCGCGGTGGAGAGCAGAGCCACGATGGACATGAGCGTGTAGCCGGCATCCCCGAGCGACGGCCGCGCGGCCTCGGCGATCGCCGTCTCTCCGTACTGGATGACCTGGTCCACCGTGAGCGCGCCGTACACCCCGATCGAGATGAAGATGTAGACAACCGCCGTTACCGAGAGCGCGATGTACATCGCGCGCGGAAGGTTGCGCTTCGGATTGACGAGGTCGCCCGCGGCGAAGGTGATGACGTTGAAGCCGAGGTACGCGAAGAACGTGAGCGCCACACTCGCGAGGATCTTCCCCGCGGACGGATAGGTGCTGAAAGCGAGGTTCGAGAAGTTCGCGTCCCTGATCGTCACCCAGATGAACAGCCCGAACGCGACGAGAACGCCGACGACCACCACCGACTGCGCCGCCGCGACGGACTTTGCTCCGGTGAGGTTGAGCCCGACGGTCGCGAGGATGATGAGCGTGATGAACAGGTGGTGCCACTCCGGGGCCGCGTTGTTCCCCACGAAGAGGGCGGTCGCGTAGCTGCCGAACGAGACGACGATCATCGCCGTGACGATGACGATCGCCGCCATGTACCCGAGCCACGAGGCGACACCTACCAGCCTCCCCTTGCCGAAGCCCTCGACGAGGTACGTGATCAGGCCACCCGAGGACGGATAGCGGCTCCCGAGCTTGACGCAGACGTAGCCGAGCAGCATCGCGACGATGCCGCCGATCAGGAAGGAGAGCCAGACCGCGGATCCGGCGACGGCGCCCGCCTCGCCGAGGAGGGCGAAGATGCCGGCACCTATCATCGACCCGATCCCGAGGAACGTCGCGCCTCCGAGGGTCAGCGCCTTCTTCTCCTGCCCGGGACCGGCCGCGCTCGCGGTATCGACGTCGGGCATGACGGCAGCTTCCCCCGGGCCTTGCCGGCCGCCATCACCCTGACGGGACGATGTACGGACTCGGCTGCGCCGCCAAGGTCCGGTGGCCTTGGCAGCGTCGTTCGCGTGGGGCTTCGTCGCGGCCGCGACCCTCATCGCCGGCGGCGCCGTCGCACTCCGATGGAGCATCGGCGAGCGGGCACTCGGCCTCATCATGGCGTTCGGCAGCGGCGTCCTGATAAGCGCCGTCGCCTTCGAGCTCGTCGCCGATGCGTGGGACCGGGCCGGCGGGCACGGGACCGTCGCGCTCGGCCTCTTCGCCGGCTCCGCGGTCTTCTTCGGCGGCGATCTCCTCGTCGACCGGATCGGCGGCGAGAACCGCAAGCACTCGGGCGGCAAGCAGGCCGGCGGCTCCGGCCTCGCCATCACGCTCGGCATCGTCCTCGACGGGATTCCCGAGTCGATCGTGCTCGGGCTCACGGTTGTGGTCGAGGGATCGGTGAGCGCGGCGTTCCTCGTCGCCGTCGCCCTCTCGAACGTACCGGAGGCGTTCGCCGCGAGCACCGGCCTCGCGCACGCCGGCTGGTCACGCGCGCGGATCCTGCTGCTGTGGACGGCGGTCGCTGTCGTCTCCGGGCTCGCGGCACTGCTCGGCTACGTCTTCTTCGACACGGCCTCGCCGGACGTCGTCGCCTTCGTGCTCTCGTTCGCCGGCGGAGCGATCCTCACGATGCTCGCCGACACGATGATGCCGGAGGCGTTCGAGCACGGCGGCAAGCTCGTCGGCGTCGTGACGACGCTCGGCTTCGCCCTCGCCTTCGCGATCAGCTCGCCGGGCTAGGTTCCTTCGCGCCGGGCTGCTGGCGCGGGATGCCCTGCGCGAGGAAGAGTGCGATCACGGCTGCCAACGCGAGGATCGCGAGCGCCGACTCGAGTCCTGCGATGCGCGCATCCTGATACGCCGTGAGAGCCGCGTCCGACTGCTGCGGCGGCACGTTTGCCTTCTCGAGCGCGGCGTTGAGATCCGCGTCCGAGACGAACGGGACGCCGCTCGCGAGATACACCTGCGACTGGGACTTCACGCTGGCGGGAATCGCGCTGCTCTGCTGGATGTTCGTGGCGAACGTGGCGCTCAGCGTCGCGATGAGGATCGAGCCGGCCAGGGCCGTCCCGATCGAGGCGCCGAGGTTCGTCATCGTGTTCTGCACACCCCCCACCTCGGAGCTCTGATCGTCGGGCACGGCGGAGACCGTCACCGCGCCGAGCTGCGAAGCGAGCGCCCCGATCCCCAGACCGATCAGGAGCAGCGGCACGAGCACGACCTCGGGGCCGGAGCTCACGTCGAGCGCGCCGAGCAGGACGACGGTTCCGGCGAAAAGCGCGAGCAGTCCGGCGCGGACGATGATCCGCGGCGACGCGGTCGGGAAGAGGCGCGGGACTCCGAGCGCCGCGGCGAGGAGGGTGATCGAGAGTGGCAAGATCCGGACGCCCGTCTCGATCGCGGTCAGGCCGAGCGCAACCGACAGGTAGAGCGGGACTACGAAGAAGACCCCGGCCTGGACGAGGTACTGGAAGAGGAACATCGTCAAGCCGCCCGTGAGCTGGCGATTCCGGAAGAGCTCGCGGCGGACAAGCGGCTCGCCGCCCTGCGCCCCGACGTGATCCTGCCACCGGAAGAAGGCCCAGATGACGAGGAGCCCTGCGAGGATCAACCAGAGCGTCGGAGACAGCCCGGCCCAGCTCGGCCCTCCCGCCCGCGGCTGAATCCAGCCCCACTCGCCCGACCTGAGGATGCCGAAGACGAAGAGTCCCAGCCCGAGCGCGGAGAGCACGGCGCCGACGTAGTCGAGCCGCGGCTTCGCCGTCACCGGCGCGTCAGCGATCTTCCGCTGGAGCAGCAGGATCGCTCCGACGATGACGACCTCACCCGCGAAGACCCAGCGCCAGGAGAAGTACGTCGTGGCGAAGCCGCCGATCAGCGGCCCGACCGCGACCGCGATCGCTCCCGCCGCCGCGACGAGCCCGTACGCCGCCGGCCGGCGCTCGGCGGGGAAGTTCGACGCGACGAGCGCGACGATTGCGGGGAGGATCAGAGCCGCGCCGACACCCTCGAGGAACGACCAGCCGAGGAGCAGCACTGGCAGGTTGGGTGCCAGCGCCGTCGTCAGCGAGCCGGCTCCGTAGATCACGCAGCCGATGGCGAACGCGCGCTTGCGTCCGATGATGGCGCCGACCTTCGCGCCGGTGATCATCAGGCACGCCATCACGAGCGTGTAGGCGGTGATCGCGCCCTGGATGCCGCTCACGGTCGTCCCGACGTCCTTCGCAACCGTTGCGATCGAGACGTTCATCACGGAACTGTCGAGCGTCATGAGGAACTGCCCGGCCGCCAGCGTCGTGAGCACCAGGCCGCCCGCAGCTGCGGCCGCACTTCCCTTGGCGGCAGCCATGGTCATGGCCGCAGCATCGCCCGGGCCAAGCCGACGGCCATCACCCCGAGGGGACGATGTAGGAACCTGGCTGCGGGTGGACGCTGTGACCCATGACGGCGTCGCCTTCCGCACCGACGGCAACGCCCGGCGGCGACCGCCGTCTCATGATCCTCCTCGCCGCGGCGATGTTCGTCCTCGTCGTCGACACCTCCTTCATGAACGTCTCGATCTCGGCGGTCGTCCACGACCTGCACGCGACCGCGAGCGGCGTCCAGTCGGCGATCGCGCTCGAGGCGCTCGTCTCCGCCGCGTTCATCCTCATCGGCAGCAAGGTCGGCGACCTGATCGGCCGCAAGAAGGCCTATGTCATCGGCCTGCTCGCCTACGCGACCGGCGCCCTCGCGATGGTGCTCGCGCAGAGCCTCACGGCGATCATCGTCTTCTGGGCGATCATCGGCGGCCTCGGAGCCTCGCTGCTCCTCCCCGCGATGCAGTCCCTCGTCCACGGCAACTTCGAAGGCGCTGCGCAGAAGAAGGCGTACGCACTCGTGGGCGCCGCCGCGGCGATCGCCGCCGCCGTCGGGCCGCTGCTCGGCGGCTTCATCACGACATACCTGTCGTGGCGGGTCGCGTTCGGCCTCGAGGACGTCGTGATCCTCGTCGTCCTCTCGGGCATCAAACTCGTCAAGGACGTCCCCTACACCGGCCCGAGGAAGGTCGACGTCGTCGGATCGGTGCTCTCGGTCGTCGGCATGGGCGGCATCGTCCTCGGCATCCTCGTCTGGCAGGAAGGCGGCGCGTACGTCGGCGTGCTGATCGCGGTCGGCGTCGCGTCGCTCGCCACGCTTTTCTGGTGGATCGCCCGGCGCAAACAGCAAGGCAAGGTGCCCCTGCTCGACCCCGACCTCTTCGCCTCGAAGGTCTTCCGCTACGGCGTCACGGGACAGATGCTCCAGCAGATCTCGCTCGGCGGGCTGATGATCGCCCTCCCGATCTACCTCCAGATGGTCCTCGAGTACAACGCGCTCGAGGCCGGCCTCTCGCTCGCGCCGCTCTCGCTGACGATGTTCGCCGTCGCGCTCTACGCGGGGCGACATCCGGCGAAACGCCGCGCCGGCGCAATCATCCGCATCGGGTTCGGCGCTCTCTCGGTGGGCGCCATCGCTCTCGTCCCGCTCGTGCCGCATGCGGATTCCGGCTGGTGGCTCGTCGCACCGCTCATAGTCGCCGGCTGCGGGCTCGGCATCCTCGTTTCGCAGCTCAACAACTACACGCTCGCACCGATCTCGGAGGAACGGGTGAGCGAGGCCGCCGGCGTCAACTCGGCCGGCGGCTCCTTCGGGCTCTCCTTCGGCCTCGCGTTCGCCGGAGCCATCATGCTCGCGACGCTGTCCGCGACGTTTACGTCCATGGCGAACGCGAGCACGGTGCTGCCGCCGGCGACGAAGACACACGTGGCAAAGACGCTCGAGCACGACGCCGAGGTGATGAGCAACACGGCGCTCACCCAGCAGCTGCAAGGGCAGCCGCCGGCAATACAGGAGGAGATCCTCCGCATCAACACCGACGCCCGCCACCGCGCGCTGCAGATAGCGCTGCTCGTGCCGCTCATCGCGGCCGTGCTCGGCTTCCTGAACGCGTTCCGCATGCTGCGCGAGCCGGACCCGGAACCGTCTGAGGCTGCCGAGGGGATGATGCTCGGCTGATCGCTTACCGCGTTGCGGCCGCCTCGTGATGAACGAGAACCACGAGCTGCCGCTCCACCGCCTCGACGCGTTCACCGACGGGGTGTTCGCGATCGCGGTGACGATCGTCATCCTCGAGATCGGGGTCACGGCAAGTGCGGGCCATCACCTCCTGCCCGCGATCCTGCACCACTGGCCGGCGTACCTCGCGTATCTGACGAGCTTCCTCACCCTTGGCGTCGTCTGGCTGCAGCACTCGGCCGTCACATCGACTCTCCGCGCGGCCGACGCGACGCTCTACCGCCTCAACATCGTCGTCCTGCTCCTCGTCGCGTTCGTGCCGTTTCCGACGAAGCTGCTGACGGAGTTCATCGCCAAGGGCCAAGCGGAACGAGTCGCTGCCGTCTTCTACGGCTTGACGATGCTCGCGCTGAGCGGTGCGATGGCTCTGTTCGGCCGCTACGCAGCGCGCGACCACCTGCGCGTGCAGGACCAGCGCGAGGCCGATCGGATCGCGTACGCGATGAGGCACTCGCCGAGCTACATCCTCTACGCCGTCGGAATCGGAGTCAGCGTCGTCGAGCCGACCGTCGGCATCGCGATCTACCTCGTCTCCGCGGTCGTGCGCGGCGCACGGTCGCCGTCAGAGGGGATGCATCGCCGCCTGCTCGGCAAGTCCGAGCGCGCCGCCGGCCGCTAGATGGCCAGGATCTTGGCCTCTTCGGCCTGCCCGAGCCGCCTCTCCGTCTCCTCCCTAGATCCGGACCCGAACGGGCGCGGGAACGCTTGGGGGCGCAGTCCGGGACTCGCGCGCCGGCGCCGGCGCCGGAACCGGATCCCGGATCGGCTCGACGACGATCTTCCTCAGCGGCTTTCCGATCTCCATCGGTCCTCTCCTTTCCGCGGACTCCCGTGATCGCATCATCCGGCCGTGCCGCCTGCCAGCAGGCGGGCACGTGCGTCACGGGTAGGCGCACCGGCAGGTGGAGATGTGCATCAACCATCTAGGTGCGAGCGTCACGGTTGCCGACGTGGCGACCCCCTGTGTCCAGATCCGGCTGCCTCAACAATCGGGTTCTGATGGGAAGCATGTCGATTCAGTTCGCGGCGGCGCTCGCACTCACATGCCTTGCGGGCACGTTGATGTTCCTGCACGGCGTCTCGGTGCGCCTCCTCGAGCGGCGGCCCACGCGTTGTCGCGCCTGCGGCGGGGTCGCCGGTCGATCGTGCATCTGCCACCGCCGGGACTGACCGCGCGCAATCCTCATCGCGACGGGAGCCCCCGACGCGTCAGCGGCAGGGACCCCCCACGAGCGAGCGTGCGATCGCGATTCAGGCCGTCGCGCGTTTTCCGCCGTAGACCGCGAGCGCGTAGATCACCAGCACATCACAGGCGAACAGAAGCATCGTCCAGAACGGGTAGGCCTGCATGAAGGCGAACTGCGAAATCGCGCTGAGGCCTGCCGCAATCATGCCGAACCAACGGCCAAACGATGACCCTGCGAGCAGGCCCCCGGCGGCCACGACAAGTAGTGCGCCGACGATAAGCGTGATCCAACCCCACGTGCGCAGGTCACTGAACACGTAAGTCGCGTTGAGGTTATAGAAGTTCACCTTCGACTTCGACAACGCCACAATGCCGTCGATGACGCTCATGATGCCGGCGAGCCCGAGCATCGTCGACGCGAAGATCAGCCAGCCCAAACCTCTCTCTTCGTCGTACCCCGAGTTGGTTGCCACTGGATTTCCTCCTTCGACGGTGACGAGACGTTCGCACCCCCGTCGGACGGTGCGGCTTCACCCCCTTGTGACGATGCCCCACGGGCGGTCCGGCGCGAGCCTGGCAGCACAACCAGGAGGAAGAAATGTCTGCTGTCACCAGTGCACCCGACGCCACCACACCGACCGGCTTCTCGAACGAGCAGCTCGTGGAGTTGCTCCGAACCCTCAAGGGGGCCGACAGCGTCGAGCTGAAGCTGACCGTTCCCGAGCCGCACCAGCGCTCGACCGTCGCGGCGCTCGCGCTCGACCCGCTTGAGGCCCAGATCCGCCAGGTCTTCTTCTTCGACACTCCCGATCTCGCGCTCGACGCCCACGGCATTGTCGCGCGGGCGCGACGGATCCAGGGAAAGGGCGGCGACTCGATCATCAAGTTGCGCCCCGTGGAGCCGAGCAAGCTGCCGGAGGACTTGCGGCGCTCAGCCGCGTTCAACGTCGAGGTGGACGCGCTGCCCGGCGGGTTCGTCTGCTCCGGAACCCTGAAGGGAAAGCCCGACCAGGCCGACGTGCTCCGGGCGACGAGCGGGAAGCTGCCGCTGCGGAAGATCTTTTCGAAGGAGCAACGGCAGCTGTTCTCCGCGTACGCGCCCAAAGGCGTGGCGCTCGATGACCTGACCGTCCTCGGGCCGATCTTCGTCCTCAAGCTGCGCTTCGTCCCGCCGGAGCTCGAGCGCAGGTTCGTGGCCGAGATGTGGATCTATCCGGACGGCTCGCGGATCCTCGAGCTGTCGACACGCTGCGAGACGACGGAGGCATTCGAGGTAGCCGCCCAGGCCCGGGCGTATCTCTCCGAGCACGGCGTCGATCTCTCGGGCGAGCAGGAGACGAAGACGCGCAAGGCGCTCGAGCACTTCACGGCCGAGCGGCCTGCGGCAACGTGACGAGCACCGGCGTGCCGGAAGAGACAGGCGCGGCGACGGGCGCGCTCAGCGGCATCGTCCCCCGCTGGGAGTGGCGAACCTTCGGTGACAGCTTCGGCCCTGCCGAGGCCCTCCTCGACTCGCAGGAGCCCGAGCGCGCTCAGGAGAGTGACGAGATCTACGTGCTCTCGCAGGAGAGCGACGCGTCGGTGAAGGTCCGCGACGGCCTGATGGACGTGAAGCGGCTCGAAGCGGTCAACGGCGACGGGCTCGAGCAGTGGCGTCCGGTGCTCAAGAACTCGTTTCCGCTCGCCAACGCCGACGTCGTAACGATGCTGCAGGCGACCGGCGTCTCGGTTCCGGAGACCACTCGCGACGCCTACACGCTCGAGCAGCTCCTCGACGAGGTGATCAGGCCGAACGGCTCGCTCGCCGCGGTCGACGTGCACAAGCGCCGCGCCCACTACCGGGTCGGCGGCTGCATGGCGGAGTTGTCGGAGATCTCGTCCGGCGGCCGGTCGACCCGCACAATCGTCGTCGAAGGGGAGGATCCCGAGCTCATCTCCGCGGCAGTGCGAGAGCTGGGTCTGCAGGACCGGCCGAACGTCTGCCTCGCACGCGGACTCAAGACGATGCTCGGCCTCGACCCGGTGCGCTGCGCGGTCATCGACATCGGCACGAACTCGGTCAAGCTCCACGTAGGCGAGCGCCGAGCCGGCAACGTGTGGCAGACCGTGTCCGACCGCGCGGTAGTCACACGCCTCGGCGAAGGGCTGGACGAGCACCGGCTGCTCCAGACGGAGCCGATGCAGCGCACGGCCGACGCCGTGGTCGAGATGGTCGAGGAGTCGCGGCGCCTGGGAGCGGCAGAAATCGCCGCGGTGGCGACCGCCGGGATGCGAATCGCGACGAACTCCGCGGAGCTGATCGAAGCCGTAAGCGACCGTTGCGGCGTCGGCATCGAGGTGATCTCGGGCGAGGAGGAGGCGCGCCTCGCCTACCTCGCGGCGACGTCGGAGCTCGACATCGGTCAGAGGTCGTCCGTCGTCTTCGACACCGGCGGCGGAAGCACCGAGTTCACGTTCGGCCGGGCCGGGCACGTGGAGGAGCGTTTCAGCATCGACGTCGGCGCCGCCCCGTACACCGAGCGCTTCGGCCTCGACGGCGTCGTCTCGGACGAGGGACTCGCGGAAGCGCGTCAGGTGATCGCAGCGGAGCTCTCACAGCTCGACGGGCGCCCTCGCCCCAACGCTCTCGTCGGCATGGGCGGCGCCCTCACGAACCTCGCGGCGGTGCAACACGAGCTCGCCGCCTACGACTCCGAAATCGTCCACGGAACGGTCCTCGACCGAGAGGAGATCGATCGCCAGATCGAGCTCTACCGGAGTCGACCCGCCGACGAGCGGCGCGCGATCGTCGGGCTCCAGCCGGCGCGGGCCACGGTGATCCTCGCGGGGGCGTTGATCGTCCGAACGGTGCTCGGGAAGCTCGACTGCAGCGAGCTCACCGTCTGTGACCGCGGGCTGCGGCACGGCGTCCTCGTCGAGCGGTTCGGAGCGCCTCCGGCCGGCAGCTAGGAGTTCGTCCGAACCGGGTGATGCCGCTTCCGGCGGCCGAATCGATGATCGACCAATGACCGACTCGCCCGGCACGGCCATGCCACCTGCGGGGGATCCGCCGTCGGCGCCGAAGTCGCAGTTTCGCTTCCCGACCGCGTTCACAGTCCTCTTCCTCGTTCTCGTACTCGTCTGGATCGCGGCGTTCTTCGTCCCCGCAGGCAAGTACCAGACCGACGCCAACGGGTCGCCCATTCCCGGCACTTACCACCAGCTGCCTTCGTGCTCCGCGGTCGCCGCCAACGGCGCCGGGACTCTCGAGGTGCAGTCGCCGGGCGAGGCCGGTACCGCTCCCGCCGACGCCCAGCAGGCGCCGAACGCGAAGACGGTCGCTCCAGAGCCGGGTGTGAACTGCGTCGACACGGCGCTCTCCTACCGCTTCAAGCAGCTCTGGAACGCTGCGCCCAACGGCCTCTACGGCGTCGAAGGGCCGAACGGCACGGTCGGCCCGTGGGAGGGCGGCTTCCTCTACGGCTCCGCCGCGATCTTCCTCTTCGTGCTCGCCGTGGGCGCGTTCATCACCGTCACGATGAAGACGGACGCGATCCAGACCGGCATCGGCCGGCTCGCGCTCCGCTTCCGCTCGAGCGGCTACGTGCTGATCGCGATCTTGATGACGATCTTCGCGATCGGCGGGACGTCCTACGGGATGTGGGAGGAGACACTCGGATTCTTCGTCCTGCTTGTCCCTCTCTCGCTGGCGTTGCACTACGACCGAATCGTCGCGGCGTCCATCATCTTCCTCGGGGCGGGCGCGGGTGTGATCGGCTCGACGGTCAACCCGTTCTCCACCGGGGTCGCCTCCGACGCCGCCGGCACGAGCATCGGCGACGGCATCGGTCTGCGGATCCTGCTCTGGGTCGTCGTCGTCGGCCTCGCCATCGGGTACGTGATCTGGTACGCGCGCCGCGTCAACCGCGACCCGTCGAAATCGATCATCGGCGTGTCGGACCGCGACGCGACGGATGCGCAGAAGCTTGTCGGAGACGTCCCGAGACTCACCAGTCGCCAGACGGTCGTACTCATCCTCTTCGGGCTCACCTTCCTGACGATGATCTACGGGTTCATCCCGTGGAACGACCTGTGGCACGAAGGCTTCGGCAAGAACTTCCCGTTGCCGACCTTCGCGGACTTCTACTTCCCGGAGGCCGCCGGCTTGTTCATCGTCATGTCCGTCGTGGTCGGCCTGATCGCGGGGCTGGGCGAGGAGGGGACAGTGACGACGATCGTCGCAGGCGCCGGCGACTTCCTCGGCGCCGGCCTGATCATCGTGCTCGCCCGCGGCATCACGGTCGTGATGAAGAACGCCTACATGACCGACACGATCCTCCACTGGATGGAGAAGGCGGTGTCTGGGTCGTCGAGCGGCACCTTCGCCATCCTCGCCTTTATCGTCAACATCCCGATCGCCTTCCTCGTGCCGTCGTCGTCCGGGCACGCGGCCCTTGTCATGCCGATCCTCGCGCCGCTCGCCGACTTCGCGGGTGTCTCGCGCTCGCTTGTCGTCACAGCGTTCCAGTCGGCCTCGGGATTCGTGAATCTCGTCACGCCGACGTCCGCGGTGATCATGGGCGGCCTCGCCCTCTCGAAGGTCGGTTACGACAAGTACCTGCGCTTCGTTTGGCCCTTCCTGGCCGTCGTCTTCGTCGTCATCTGCGCCTTCCTCGGAATCTCGGCAGCCACCTGATCGTGAAAGGAGCTCCAGCATGAGCGACACCGTCACCACCCCCGTCGTCGGCGCCAACTCCGAGGTGGGAGTGCTGCGCACCGTGTTGGTCCACCGCCCCGACCTCGCCCACGAGCGGCTCTCGCCCTCGAACTGCCACGAGCTCCTCTTCGACGACGTCATCTGGGTGCGCCGCGCGCGTCAGGAGCACGACGCGTTCGTCGACGTGATGAGAGAGCAAGGCGTCGAGGTGCTGCTCCTCCATGACCTCCTGACCGAGACGCTGGCCGACCCTGCGGGTCGCGAATGGCTCCTTTCGCGGCGACTGCGCCCCGAGAACGCCACGGCCGTCTTCTCCCGCGAGCTGACCGAGTGGATGACCGGGATGCCTGCCGACGAGCTCGCGACGCGCCTCACCGGTGGAATCACGGCCGCTGAGCTGCCCGGCGAGATGGGCTCGCTCGTGCAGCGCGCGATGCGCCCGAACGACTTCGTCATCGCACCGCTCCCGAACCACCTCTTCACGCGTGACACGAGCGCGTGGATCTACGGCGGCGTCTCGCTCAACCCGATGTACTGGCCGGCGCGCCAGAAGGAGACGCTCAACATCGAAGCGGTCTACCGCCACCACCCACGCTTCAAGGCTGCGGACTTCCAGATCTGGTTCGGCGGCGCCGACCACGACTGGGGCGACGCAAAGATGGAAGGCGGCGACATCATGCCGGTCGGCGACGGCGTCCTCCTCGTCGGGCAGGGAGAGCGCTCGAACGCCGCGGCCGTCAGCATCCTCGCGCAGAACCTGTTCGCGGCCGGCGCAGCCCGGCTCGTCATCGGGGCGCAGATGCCGCGCGACCGCGCCGCGATGCACCTCGACACGGTCTTCACGTTCTGCAACCGCAACGTCGTGACGATCTATCAGCCCGTCGTCTCTCAGATCCTCCCCATTCTTTACCGCCCGGACGGCGAGGGAGGCGTCCACGCCGAGCTCTCCGAGCGCACGTTCCTCGAAGAGGTTCAGGACGCTCTCGGCCTCGAAACGCTCACGGTCGTGGCGACCGGCGGCGACGAGTTCGAAGCCGAACGGCAGCAGTGGGACGACGGCAACAACGTCGTCGCTCTGTCGCCCGGCGTCATCGTCGCGTACGAGCGCAACGAGGCGACCAACTTCAAGCTCGAGAAGGCCGGGGTCGAGGTGCACGCGATCCAGGGCAACGAGCTCGGCAAGGGCCGTGGCGGCGGCCACTGCATGACCTGTCCGGTATCCCGGGACGCCTGAACAAAGGAGTGGAGAAAGAATGAGCACCGTCATCAACCTGCAAGGCCGGCACTTCCTGAAGCTGGCCGACTACTCGGCCGACGAGATCCGTTACCTCCTCGACCTCGCCGCGGAGCTCAAGGCCGCGAAGAAGGAAGGCCGCGAAGAGAAGCATCTCGCCGGCAAGGAGATCGCGCTGATCTTCGAGAAGGACTCGACGCGCACCCGCTGCGCGTTCGAGGTCGCCGCCTACGACCAGGGCGCTCACGTCACGTACCTCGGCCCCGGCGGGTCGCACATGGGGCACAAGGAGACCGTCAAGGACACAGCCCGCGTGCTGGGCCGGATGTACGACGCGATCGAGTACCGCGGCTTCGCCGAGACGACCGCCGATGAGCTCGCGCAGTGGGCGGGCGTTCCCGTCTTCAACGGGCTCACCGACGAGTGGCATCCGACGCAGATCCTCGCCGACTTCCTGACCATGCGGGAGCACGTCGACAAGCCGCTCGAAGAGGTCACGTACTGCTACCTCGGCGACGCCCGCTTCAACATGGCCGACTCGTACATCGTCGGCGGCACGAAGCTCGGGATGGACGTCCGCATCTGCGCGCCGAGCTCGCTCTGGCCGGACGACGAGCACCAGGCGCTCGGCCACAAGTTCGCGGAGGAGAGCGGGGCGAAGCTCCTGATCACCGAGAACGTCGCGGAGGCCGTCCAGGGCTGCGACTTCCTGCTCACCGACGTGTGGGTCTCGATGGGCGAGCCGGCGGACGCGTGGAAGGAGCGGATCGAGCTCCTCACGCCGTACCAGATCAACTCCGCGACGATGGCGCTCACCGGGAACCCCGAGACGAAGTTCATGCACTGCCTGCCGGCGTTCCACAACACGGACACGCAGGTCGGCAAGGAGCTGTTCGAGAAGTACGGGCTCGAGGCGCTCGAGGTCACGGATGAGGTCTTCGAGTCTCCCGCGTCCATCGTCTTCGACGAGGCCGAGAACCGCCTGCACACGATCAAGGCGGTCATGGTCGCGACGCTGGGGCGCTGAGGGCGATGCGCGTCGTCGTCGCACTCGGAGGAAACGCCCTGCTGCGCCGGGGCCAGCCGCTCACGGCCGAGAACCAGCGTACGAACGCGCGTGTCGCGTGCCGGGCGCTTGCTCCGCTCGCACTCGAGCACGAGCTCGTGATCTCCCACGGGAACGGCCCGCAGGTCGGGTTGCTCGCGCTCGAGGGTGCGGCGTACACCGAGGTGGAGGCGTATCCCCTCGACCTGCTCGGCGCCCAGACGGAGGGGATGATCGGCTACGTCATCCAGCAGGAGCTCGGAAACGAGCTGCCGGCTGGTGTCCGGCTCGCCTCGCTGCTGACGCTCATCGAGGTGGACGCGACCGATCCCGCCTTCACGAACCCGACGAAGCCGATCGGCCCGATGTACTCGCAGGACGAAGCCGATGCCCTCGCCGCCGAGAAGGGGTGGACCTTCAAGCCCGACGCCGACGGCTTCCGCCGGGTCGTGCCCTCGCCGCAGCCGCAGCGAATCTACGGGCTCGAGCCCGTGCGCTGGCTCCTAGAGCACGACTGCGTCGTGATCTGCGCGGGCGGTGGCGGCATCCCCGTCATGCACACCGACGAGCCCGTTCCGGCTGGCCGGCGCCTCGTCGGGATCGAAGCCGTGATCGACAAGGATCTGGCGAGCGCCCTGCTCGCCGTCGAGCTCGACGCCGACGCGCTCGTGATCGCAACCGATGTCGACGCCGTCTACGCAGACTGGGGCACACCGGAGCAGCACGCGATTCGCCACGCGTCGCCGGCCGAGCTCGCCGACGGCGGGTTCGCAGAAGGCTCGATGGGACCGAAGGTGAAGGCGGCGTGTCTGTTCGCGGAGCAGACAGGCCGTCGCGCGGTGATCGGCTCGACCGAGGACATCCAGGCACTGCTCGCCGGCGAGGCCGGCACGACCATTCAGCCCGAACTGGCCCGAACGACATAGGAGGCAAGAACGATGGCGACGACGGCAAACCCCACGGCAGACGCGACGGCTCCACGCGACGACAAGCAATGGTTCGCTCTGGCCGGTGACGCCGTCACCCACGAGCTCGGCGTCGAAGAGCGCGCCGGGCTCTCGCCGACCGAGGCGGCCACGCGGCTCGAGCGGTACGGGCCCAACGCTTTCGCTGCCGGCGAGACGGAGCCGCGCTGGAAGGCCTTCCTCCGCCAGTACGACGATGGGATGCAGATAGTCCTGCTCGCCGCCGGCATCGGCAGCATCTGGCCCCTGCACGAGCTTGCCACCGGGCTCGTGCTGCTCGCCCTCACGCTGTTCAACGCCGTACTCGGCCTCAATCAGGAGGGCAAGGCAGCCGCCGCGGTCGCGGCGCTCCAGAAGATGATGATCATCAAGGCGAAGGTGCGCCGCGGCGGCGAGCTCGTCGAGATCCCGGCGGAGCAGCTCGTGCCCGGCGACGTCGTTTCGATCGAGGCCGGCGACGTCGTCCCCGCCGACGGGCGTCTCCTACGGGCTGCGACGCTCGAGTGTGCGGAGTCCGCGTTGACAGGCGAGAGCCTGCCGGTCGCGAAGAGCATCGAGACCGTCGCGCAGCCCGACGCTCCGCTCGGCGACCGGACCGACATGGTCTACATGAACACGAGCGTCACCCGGGGCTCCGGCGAGTTCGTCGTAACGACCACCGGGATGAGCACCGAGGTCGGCCACATCTCCGGGATGCTCGCGCAGCAGGAAGACACCGTCACGCCGCTCACGAAGCAGCTCGCGAAGCTCACGAGCCAGATCCTGCTCATCGCCGGCAGCGCGCTCGTGCTCTCGATCGTCCTCAACCTGTCGCGCGGCTATGCGTTCAAGGCCGTCTTCACAGGCGCGATCGCATTCGCCATCGCGGCGATCCCGACCGGACTCCCGGCCGTCGTGACCGCGATCCTGTCGATGGGGACGCAGGTGCTCGCAAAGGCGAACGCCATCATGAAGCGGCTGCGCTCGACCGAGACGCTGGGCTGCACGTCGGCGATCTGCTCCGACAAGACCGGGACGCTGACGCTCAACCAGATGACCGCCGTCGAGATGGTGATCCCGGGCCGCCGCTACACGATCGACGGCAACGGCTACGACACGCACGGGAACATCAAGAAGACCGCCGGCCAGTCGGACGTCGACCTCGAGCCGTTCATGCAGCCGCTCGTCCTCGCCTGCGACGCGGTTGCGAAGGACGGCGCCCTCATCGGCGACCCGACCGAGGGCGCGCTCGTCGTGCTCGGGGAGAAGGGCGGCCTCGACACCGTTACGACCCGCGAGACGTACCCGCGCGTCGCCGAGCTGCCGTTCGACACGGCGTACAAGCTCATGGCGACGTTCCACAACATGAAGGACGAGTCGGGCAAGGACGTCATCCGCTGCTTCGTCAAGGGCGCGCCCGACCAGCTGCTCGCCCGCGCGACGGAGACGCTCGACCCGGGCGATCTCCACCCGATCCCAGCCGACGACGGCTTCAAGCAGCGCTACATGGAGGAGAACGAGCGGCTCGGCAAGCAGGGCCTCCGCGTCCTCGCGACGGGCCGGAAGGACTTCGACCCCGGAAGCTTCGACGCCTCCGGCGATCTTCTCGAGCAGCTCCAGGGGCTGACCGCTCTCGCGCTCGTCGGCATCGTCGACCCGCCGCGGCCGACGGCGAAGGATGCGATCGCGATCGCGCATTCCGCCGGAATCCAGGTGCGCATGATCACGGGCGACCATGCCGTGACCGCCGCCGCGATCGGGAACCAGCTCGGCATCACCGGCCGCGCGATCACGGGCGCCGAGTTCGCCGCGATGAGCGACGACGAGCTCATCGCACAGCTCGACGACATCGGCGTGATCGCGCGCGTCACCCCGGAGGACAAGGTCCGCCTCGTCGACCTCCTGAAGATGAAGGGCGCGATCGTCGCGATGACGGGCGACGGCGTGAACGACGCGCCCGCCCTCAAGCGCGCCGACATCGGCATCGCGATGGGGATCACCGGCACGGAGGTCTCGAAGGAGGCCGCGGCGATGATCCTCACCGACGACAACTTCGCCACGATCGTCCGGGCCGTCGAGCTCGGGCGCGGCCTGTACGACAACCTCACGAAGTACATCCGCTTCCAGATGGGCGTCCTCTTCGGCCTGATCATCACGTTCCTCGGCGCAGCGATCTTCAACATCCTCGGCGGGTTCGCATTCCTGCCGCTCCAGACCCTGTGGATCAACTTCACGACGCAGGTCTTCCAGGCGATCGGGCTCGGTTACGGCGCGCCCGGCGAGGGCCTGATGGCCCGGAAGCCGCGCGATCCCGAGGCGAGGATCCTCCCGCGCGGGCTGATGATCTGGCTCTTCGTCATCGGGCTCGTGATGGGCGCCGCCACTCTCGGCGTGCTCGCGTGGGGAAGTCACGAGTACACGGGCGCGATCGGCCGGACGATGGGCTTCACGTCGTTCGCGATCGCGAACCTCTTCTTCTCGTTCTGCTCGCGGGACGAGCTCGAGTCGGTCTTCAGCCTCGGCGTGTTCCGGGACGGCAAGTTCCTGATGCTCTCGGGGATGTCCGTCGTGGCGATCGTCATCGGGACACAGATGGGGATGATGAACCGGTTCCTCGAAACGGTTCCGCTCAATCTCCACCAGTGGCTGATCTGCATCGTCGCGGCGCTCGCGTGCGTCGTAGCGAGCGAGATCCGCAAGATCGTGCTCCGGCACGGGGAACCGGACACGCCGCCTGCGCAGACTCCGGCCCCCGTGTCCGAAGCGATTCCACAGCCCGCCGCTAGCTGACGGCGGGCTACCGCCGGAGCGCGCGGCGACCGACGGCGTGAAGCAGGTGGGCGAGCCCGAAGCCCAGGAGGAACACGCCGCGGAGCACTGCCCAGGTCGGGAAGATCAACGCGCGCTCGAGTGGCGGCGCCTCCCGGTAGCCCTCGGCGAGCCAGCGAACCGTGCGTCCCACCCACGTCGTCGGCACATAGACGATGCGGAATGGGAGAAAAGCAAGGCTCGCGACCATCGCATCGCGAACGTATCCGCGCCGGTTCTCCGCAAACGTGACACGGCTGGGTCATTCCGCCGACCCGCGATCGATGCGCCCCCTGGTCTAGGTGGAGACGGTCTCTCGCGGCGTCGTAGGAGGCTCGGCGAGATAGAGCAGCGTCGCGGCCACTCGCCGACTGACCTCCGTGTCGTTGACGAGGTTGAGCTTCGAGAAGATCGAGTTGATGTTCTTCTCGATCGCCCTCTTCGTCAGGAAGAGCTCGTCCGCGATTGCCGCATTCGACTTCCCCTGGGCGACGCGTGCCAGCACCTCGCGCTCTCGCGGCGTCAGGTCGGCGAGTTGGGAGTTGCGGGCGCGCATCCGCGCCTCCACGAGAACGTCGACCACCGCCGGGTCGACCACCGAGCCGCCCGAAGCGACCTCCCGGATCGCCCCGATCAGCCGTTCGCGATGGCCGATGTGGTCCTTGAGGAGGTAGGCAGTCCCGGCAGAGCCGTGCTCGAAGAGCCGCAGCACGTACTGCGGACTCACGTAGTTACTCATGACGATGACACCGACCGGCGGGTCCGACTCGTGGAGCTCGACGGCCGCCTGGATTCCCTCGTCGGTGTTCGTAGGCGGCATCCGGATGTCGGTGATCACGACATCGGGGCGTTGCTCCGCGACGTCACGAAGCAAGGCCGGGAGACTGTCGGAGTACGCGACGATCTCCACCTCGTCCGCCCCGTCGAGCACCTCCCGCAGCCCTTCGCGGATGAGATAGGTGTCGTCGGCTACGACGACCCGGTAGACGCGAGGCTCGGGGGTCTCGCTCACGGCACCAGACAGCCTGCTCGACCGCCGGCGGCGCAGCATCACCCGGATCGGACGATGCCGCCGGCCCGGCTCCGCGGGAGGCTTGGTACGTGGCAGCCTCCGCGACAGCCGCACCGCTGAGCCGAGGACGGCGGTCCCTTGTCTGGACGCTCGTCGTCGTCGCCTCCCTCATCGCACTCATCTCGACCCTGACGACGTGGGTGGACCGGCAGATGCTGGACAACACGGCCTGGAACAAGGCGACGACCCAGATCGTGCAAGACCCGGCGGTACAGGGTGCGATCGCAACGTTCATGGTCAACCAGCTGTACGAGAACATCAATGTGGCCCAGGCCTTCGAGCAGCGTCTGCCGAACAGTCTCAAGCCGCTCGGAGCGCCGCTCGCAAGCGCGCTCGAACAGCCCGCAGCACAGGCCGTGAAGCTTCTCCTCGAACGGCCGCGGATCCAGCAGTTCTTCATCCGGGCCAGCGCGATCGCCCACGAGAAGCTCGTCAACGTGCTCGAGAACAAGACGGGCCACGGCATCTCGACGGGTAACGGGGTGGTCACGCTCGACCTGCACCAGCTGCTCGTCGACGTCGGCACCGAGCTTGGGCTCCCGGCATCGGCGCTCGCGAGGCTGCCGGCCAACGCCGGCACGGTGACGCTGATGAAGTCCGACCAGCTCGCGGCGGCCCAGGACGGTGTCCGGGCCGTGCGTGTCCTGAGCGTCTGGCTGCTCGTCGGAGTCTTGTTCCTGTACGGGCTCGCGATCTACCTCGCCCGCGGCGCCAGGCGCGCCACGCTGCGCAACGTGGGGTTCGGACTCGCGACGGTGGGGCTCGCGGTCCTCGTGGTCCGCCAGCTGCTGGGGAACTACATCGTCGACGCGCTCGCCAGCCCCGGCTACCAACCGGCTACGCACCGGCTATGGCTGATCGGCACATCGATTCTCGGCCAGATCGGAGGGGCGACCCTTCTCTACGGCGCCGTTGCGGTGGTTGGAGCGGTGTTCGCGGGACCGACATCGGTCGCGGTCCGCCTGCGCCGGGGCTTGGCCCCGACGTTGAACGAGCACCAGGGAGTCGTCTGGGGAGCAGTCGGCTTCGTCTATCTCCTCGCGATCCTCTGGGGCGGCACGCACGCGCTGCGCACCTGGTGGGGCATTCTGCTCCTCGGCGCGTTGATCGTGATCGGCGTCGTAGCACTGCGGGCGCAGACCCTGACGGAGTTCCCGTCTGGAGCGACGACGGCTGCCGTGCCCCCTCCCGCGCAGGAGCTCGCGCGCCTCAACGAACTACACGACTCGGGTGCACTCAGCGACGACGAGTTCGAGAGCGCAAAGCAGAAGCTCGCGCCCGGATAACTCAGCGAAGCGTGATCTCGGAGGCGTGCTCGACGGCCTCGCGGCGGGAAGAGACGCCGAGCTTGCGGTACACCGCCTTGGTGTGACTGTGCACGGTGTTGAAGGAGACGTAGAGCTGGTCGGCGATCTCCCGCTTCGAGTATCCCTCGGAGAGCAGTTGCAGCACGGTTCGCTCGCGAGGCGTCAGCTCGTCGTGGCCGCCGGCGGCGGGACGCGGAAGGGCGTCGCGAGTCGCGGCGGCGAGCCTCTCCGGCAGAACTCCCGGATCCGCGCACGCGTCGAGTAGCAGTCGCGCCTCGGCGAGGAGAGCTCCGGCCGCACGGCGTCCGCGTTCGCGCGCGACCACCGGGGCGGCCACTGCGAGAGCATCCGCCGCCTCGAGCGGATGGCCCCACAGGCGCCGGAGGCGGATTCCGCGCTCGAGGTGGTCCAGCGCCTCGCGGCGGGAGCCCCGTGCCGCGGCGACGGCGCCGCTGGCCGTGGCGACCATGCCCAGCTGCGGAAGATTCTCGAGGTCTCCGTCGACGATGCGGCGTTCCGCAGCGGCGATATGGAACTGGGCGGCGTCCGCGTCTCCCCGTTCGACATCGACGCGCGCGAGCACGGCGTTGGCTGCGATCTCGACGAGACGCGGGCCGCCGGCGACAGCGTCGGCCAGGAATTCCGCGGCAGCGTCGGAGTCCCCGCTCCACCACGACGCCCAGCCGATCGCCCAGGCGGCGAGCGCGCGCCTCGGGCCGCGGCGCTCCGTACGCCAGGCGCGCCGCGCGAGCGTCATCGCCTGAGCGACGTCGTCCCAGGGCAGCGCCGCCCGCGCCAGCAGGCAGGCATGCGCGGCCGAGGCGCGGAGCCTGGGCGGCGCGGCTGTCCGGGCCAGATCGAGCCACTTCTCGCTCTCGGCGCGCCTACCGTCGAGCCGCAGCAGCCAGCCACGCGCGAGCGCAAGGCGCAGGTCGTCGGGGCTTGCCGGCAGACGCTCGAGCCACTCGAGCACCTGCGCTTGCCGCCCTGCGTCGGCGGCGCGCTCCCAGCTTCCCGCCACGAGGCGACCTGCAGCCACCATTTCTCCCGACGCGAGCAGGTGCTCGACGGCGGACTCCACACGGCCCGCGGCGCGCTCCGCGGCGGCCGCCCGATGATGAAGCTCCGACACGAGGCGTGGGTCACTCTGCTCGAGACTGAGTCGCAGCACTCGACGAGCTGCGGGCTCGAGCCGGTAGCGGCCCTCCTCGCCCCTCCGCTCGACGAGCAGGTGGCGGATCTCCAGCTCGGCCAGGACGTCGGCGGATGTCTCGGTTCCGAGGATCGTGTCGCAGGCCGCGGGCGAGAGCTCCTCGAGGAGGGCCGTCCGCTCGAGAAACGCCTGGGCGTCCGGGTTGCCGGCGAGAACATCCTCGTTCACGAAGGCGAGTAGTTGCTCCTCCCACGTGTGCGCGGAAGGTGCTGTCAGAGCGAGACGGAGCGCGGCGGGCCAACCGGCACACGCGTCCGCGAGCTCACCGGCCACCACGCGCTCGCCCGTGCCCGCACGGTCGACGAGCTCCTGCGTCTCGCGGCTGTCGAAGCGCAGGTCCGGCGCGCGCAGCTCGAGTAGCTCGCCACGCGCCCGCACTGCTGCGAGCGGGCGCGACGGCTCGCCGCGCCCGGAGACCACGATCTGCAGCGACGGCATTTCGGAGACGAAGCGCCACAGTTCCGCCTCTGCGGAGCTGCCGGCGATTCGCTCGAGACCGTCGAGGATGAGGGTCGCCGGCGCGGCCTCCTCCGCGAGGGCGATCGTCCCCGCAAGCGTCGCCTGGACCTCGGCCGACGAGCCGCCGAGCGCGGCCCTCACGTGCGCCCAGAACACACCCGGCGCCTGCTCGCTCTCGTCGAGCGAGAGCCACGCGACGGTGCCGGGGCGCGCGCTCGCCGCCCATTCCGCGAGGACCGTCGTCTTGCCGAACCCGGCCGGAGCGAGAACAGCCCCGAGCATGCCCGCCGCCTCGTCGAGCCGACGCAGAAGCCGCGGCCGGGGGACGAGCCCGTCCGGCAGCCGCGGTGGCTGAAGACGCGGGGGCGGAACGACTGCCGTCGCCGGGCGCCGAGCGCTCATGGTCAAGACGGTCGCGCAGCGTCACGCCGCAGGCAACGGCGCTCTCACGAACGAACGCGTGATGCTTGTACCCATCGACGCTGTGGCGTCACCTCAGATTCCGAGCAGCTTCTTCTTCTCCGCAGCGAACTCCTCCTCGGTGAGGATTCCCTGCTCCTTCAGCTCGTTCAGTCCCTTGATCTGATCGACCGAATCGGGAGCGGCCGGGGCCGGCGCGGCGTCGTACGTCTCGTGCTGCTCCTGCTCTTCTTGTCCCGCCCCGGCACCTCTCTTCGTGGCGTAGTACACGGCGCCGCCGACAACGGCCGTGCGCGCGACGGCGCGGCGCCTCATCACCCGGCGCGCTCTGAACATCAGTCGGTCTCTCCAACGCCGGCCATCTCCGGCTCGAGGAGCCCTAGTGCGAGCATGATCTCGGGCGCCGCGGAAACCGCACGCGGCAGACCGACCTGCGGCGCGACCGCGACGAGCACCTTGGTGATCTCCTCGGGCTCCACGCCCGCCTCGAGCGCGAAGCCGACCTGGGCGACGTACGAGGCCGGCGGCGCGTCGAGCGCGATCAGCGCGGCGATCTTGACGAGCGAGTACGTGCGAGGATCGAGGCCCGACTCCTCGAGGTTCTGGATCTGCATCGCGAGGAGGGATTGGATGATTCCCTCTTCCTGGGTCGCAATACCCTCGAGATGGTCGGCTGTTTGCTTGCTGACTTCGGTCATCCTGTCTGCTCCCTTGGTCCGGCGACGAGTGCCGACCACTCCGGCCGGCTACGAGGATTGTCCGGAGGCCCGGGGTGAGCGAGCATCGCCCGCGTCGTTGCTCACCGGGGTGAGGGTTAGACGAGATTGAGCTCGCGGGCGGCGTCAACAGCTGCCGGACGGGACGCCACGCCGAGCTTGCGGTAGATGAGCCGGGCGTGCGTCTTGACGGTGTTGACCGATACGAAGAGCTCGTTCGCGATCTCGCGCTGGGTGAGCTCCGTCGCGAGCAGCCGCACGACGCGCTGCTCGGCCGGGCTGAGCTCGCCGGGAGGCGACTGCTCGCGCTCCCGTCGTCGGAGCGCCGACTGCACCTCTCCTGCGCGCGTCTCCAGGAGGTCGGCACCGTGGCAGCCCCGCAGCTCGAGCCGCGCCCGCTCGAGTGTCGCGCGCGAAGCTGCGGGATCCGCCAGACGCAGGTGCGCGAGCTGAAGCAGGGCGAGTGCCCGCAGCGCCGTCTCCGTTGCGCCTTCCGCCGCCGCGGCCGAGAGGCGCTCCGCGCGGACGGCATCCCCTTCCATCTCGGCCACCGCGGCTTCAGCGAGCGCGACGAGCCCAGCCGCCCGGCCGGAGCGGATCCCGCGACGTGCGAGAGCGGCTCTACCGGCTCGAGCAAGCGGTGCGGCGGCCGCGCCGAGCCCGAGCCGCGAGGCAGCGACCGAGGCGACAGCGGCGGCCTCGGCGGCCGGAGCAGCCCCGTCGGGATCGGCGGCCCCATAGGCCGCCGCGCCGACCTCGTAGGCTTCGGCGACGGAGCCGGAGAGGAGAAGCGAGTACGCATGCGCCGCGTTTCCTGTCGTCTCGAGGAGCGCGCGCACCGGACCGCCGACGAGCGCTGCGCTGAGGGCCGCGACGCGCGCGCTGACGCTACGCAGCGCGGGGACGTCCGTGGCATCCAGGCCGAGCTCGCGCAACTCGGCGCGCAGCCCAGGCCGCCGCTGCTCGGCCACTGCCCCGGCGCGGGTGTCGAGGATCCTCTCCAGATGCTCCCTGCGCCCGTCGCGGACGAGCTCGAGCGCATGCCGCGCGAGCAACCTCGATGCCCCCTCTTCTCCGCTCGCCGCGCGTGCGTGTGTCGCAGCCTCGTCGAACAGCCCGGCTCGCTCGCACGCGGCTGCCGCGCGCATACGCAAATCGCCGCTCCGGCCGTGCGTCACCCGAAGGAGCTCGGCACGCAGGAACTCCCTCACCGGACGCAGGTACCGGTAGGAACGGCCACCCTCGACAGGCACGAGGAAGGCGCCGGCGCGTGCGAGCTCGCGTAGTGCGAGATCCGAATCTCGCCGTCGCAGCAGTGAGTCGCACAAACCCGGCGTGAGCTGCTCGAGCACGGAGGTCTCGAGCAGGAACGACCGGAGCAGGTCGTCTGCCTGCGCCTCGAGCAGCTCGAGGCGGAGGTAGTCGGAGACCTCGCGCGTGGCGCCGGAGAAACGCGCAAGCGCCTCGCTCGGGTCAGACGCCCCGCGAGCGGCGAGCGAGGCGAGATAGGCGCCCGCAGGCCATCCTTCGATGCGCTCGGAGAGCTCGGCAGCGTCCGCGGCTGTCGTGCTGCCGCCCGTCGTACGCCACAGGATCGCCGCCGTCTCAGTCCGATCGAGGCTGAGATCACGCCAGGTCAGCTCGGCCACGGTCGCGCGAACGCGGCGGAGCGGCACGTCGAGCTCCGGCTCGCAGCGCGTGGACACGACCATGTGCAGCTGCTCAGGAGCGAGGTCGAGGAAGCGGCTCATGGCGTGTCCTAGACCGAGCCGCACTGCCCGTTCGTAGCCGTCGAGAACGAGAGTCAACTCGCGATCGAGCTCGCGCAGTGTCGTCGCCAACTGCGTGGCCCGGTCGAGCGCCGCGAGATCTTCGAACGGGCCGAAGCACAGCTTCGGATCTGCGTGCTCGAGTGCCGCGGCCAAGAGGCGCCAGAATCCCTCGGCGTCGAGTTCGCTCGAGCCGACGAAGGCCCACGCGACGTCCCGCGGCGTCGCAGCGACCCATGAGGCGAGAAGGGTCGTCTTGCCGTAGCCCGTCGGTGCCGCCACCACCGTGAGCGGCGCCTGGGTGAGTTCGTCGAGACGGGAGAGAAGCCGCGGACGCGGGATCACCCCCGCCCGCGCCGGCGGCCGGAACCAGCCGGGGGGTGCGAGGGTGACAGGCTCGAGCTGCCGCGGGCGACGCACAAGTGCGACCGGAGTCATGAGCCGACGCTAACTCGGTTCCCGGGATCGCAGAACGGTGGCCGCAAGAGCCTCCGCGGGCGGTTTGCACCCTCTCACCCGGGTGACCAGCCGAACAGGTCACGCCAGGCCACCCCTACTCCTCGGCGTGGTTCACCTGGGTGAACGACGCGGTGAGTGACGTGCGCTCGCCCACACCCGCCATAGCGTCGTCATAAACCAAGGAAGGAGTTCTAACGTGCTCGCTGTTTACACGTTCTGGGACGCGATGTGGACGATGATCGTCTTCTTCGCGTGGATCATGTTCATCACGTGGGTGATCATGCTGCTGGTCGACAACTTCCGCCGCAAGGATCACTCCGGGTGGGCGAAGGCGGGATGGTTCCTGTTGATCGTCGGTCTGCCGATCCTCGGGTCGCTGATCTACACGATCGCACGGCCAGAGTCGGCCTCGGACTACTACGAGGCGGGGTTCAGCGCGGCCTACGCGCCCGCAACATCGACGGCCACGGAACTTGCGCGGCTGAACGAGCTCCGGGCCGAGGGCGCCATCAGCGACGCCGAGTTCGACCAACTCAAGCAGCGGACGATCGCCGCGTCGTAACCGGGTAGGGGCGCCCCCAGCGGGGCGTCCCAAAACCCCCTCACCGGGGGTGTCGCGTCCCGTCGTGGGTGTGGCACACCCCCAGGGGGTGACCGGCGAGCGCCCTTGGCCGTCCGCAGCGCACCGAGCAGGCTGGATTGCGTGAGCGTCGTTGCCTCGGCGTCTGTCCCGGACGCCTTCCGTCGGAGTGGCCTGGCCGTACCACCCACGGCTCGCCACGCGGTCGTTCGCACGGCACTCGTCACCCGGCTGTGCGGCGCCGTCCACGCCTCGGTGGCGACGATCGTCGCGCCGGCCGGCTACGGCAAGACGACTCTGCTGGCCCAATGGGCCGAGCGGGACGGACGCGATGTGCTCGGAGTCGCCCTCGAGCCGGAGGACGATGATCCGGAGGCGATCGAACGCCTGCTCGGGCCGATCGCCGAGGAGCCGCGGGTTCTCGCCTTCGTCGACGACGTGCACGTGCTCCGCTCTCCCGATGCAACCGACGCGCTCGCGCGATTGCTCGACCATGCGGCGGAGGGGACAACTGTCGCTCTCGCAGGTCGTAGCCTCCCTCCGTTGCCGCTCGCGCGCACCCGGGCCGAGGGGCGCCTCGTGGAGATCGCGACAGACGACCTCGCGCTGACGGGCCGCGAGGCGGAGAGCCTGCTCCGCCGCGCCGAAGCGCCGCTTCCCGCGGGAGCTGCAGTTGCACTGGGCGAGCGTCTCGAGGGATGGCCGGCAGCGGTCTTCCTCGCCGCGCTCTCATTGCGGAACGGGACCCCGGTCGAGACGCTGGACGGGGACGATGGTTTCCTCGCCGACTACCTCGAGACGGAGTATCTGGTCGGCTTGTCTCGCGTCCAGCGCCGCTTCGCAATGCGGACGGCTGTGCTCGAAGAGCTCACACCCGAGCGATGCGATTCCCTCCTCGAGCGGCGCAACTCGGACGGGATCCTCGTGTCGCTGCAGCAGGCCGGGGTCGCGGCTGCCGTCGACCACCACCATCGCCGCTATCGCTACCCGCGCATCGTCCGTGAGCACCTGTTGGCGGAGCTCATACGATCCGAGCCGGAGGAAGCGCGCACCCTGCACCGCTCCGTCGCCGCTCTCGCAGCGGAGCGAGGCTCCCTCGAGGAAGCACTCGGGCACGCGGCCGCGGCCGGAGACCTCGACCGCACCGCGGAGCTCGCGGGGCGGATCGCCGTAGCGGCCTGCGGTCGCGGGAATCTCGATGCGCTCGAGCCGTGGCTCGCGCTACTGCGCGATGAGCCGATTGTCGAGTCCCAGCCCGATCTGTGCATCGCCGCGTCGTGGTTGTACGCGGTGCGTGGCCGCCCCGCCGAGGCCCGGCACTGGGCGGACGCGGCTACCCGCGCGCTCGGCGGCGGAGACCCTCGACTCCTCGTGCTCCACGGTCTTCAGTGCCGCGCGGGTGTCGAGCAGATGCTCGACGACGCGACCGTTGCGTGCGAAGAGCTGCCTGCGGGAGATGCGTGGTTGCCGTTCGCGACGCTCGAGCACGGGGTTGCGCTCGTCCTGAGAGGCGACGTCACGGCCGGCGAGCAGGCGCTCGTCGAAGCGGTCGAGCTCGCCACCGCAGCGGGAGCGACTGACCTGAAGATCCTTGCGCTGGGCGTCCTCACGCTCGTCTCGATCGCCGAGAACGCCCATGCCGATGCGGACGCATTCGCCGCCGAGGCGGCGGCCGTCGAAGCGGTCGCGGCCCCGTCCCCGTCGCTCGTCGCGCTTCTCGCCGCCGCGGCACACGCACGAAGTGCCGCCAGGCACGGCGACCTCGCCGCGGCTGAGGCCGGCCTCGGCAGGACGGACGAGCTCCTCGGATGCGCGACCCCGGCCGTCCCGTGGCTGGCAACGCTCGCTCTCCTCGAGCTCGCGCGTGTGCGGATCGCGCTGTCCGACTCCGCGGGAGCGCGCGTGCTCCTGCGGCGCGTCGCCGACATCGTTCGCGTGCGCCCACGGCTCGGTGTCCTCACGGAACAGAGCGCAGAGCTCGACCGACGCGCGCACGCGCTCTCCGAGCCGAAGGGGCGCTGGGCGTCCAGCCTCACGCCCGCCGAAAGACGCCTGCTGCCGCTCCTCGCGACCCACCTCTCCTTTCGCGAGATCGGCGCGCACCTCTACATCTCGCGCAACACCGTGAAGACGCAGGCGATCGCCGTGTACCGGAAGTTCGGAGTGACGAGCCGGAGTGCCGCAATCGCACGCGCGATCGATCTCGGGCTCATCGACGACAACGCCCTTGCGACGGGCGGGTCGTTCCGGTGCGCAGATTGAGTGTGGTTTCACCCGTTGGGGACGATGCCGCCGGTTGAGGGCCACGGGATGCTGGCGCGCATGAAGCCCGTGTCGATCCCCGGCAAACGCCGCCGTGTGGACCATGCCGCCTCGAACGGCCATCTGGACGCAACCGGCCGGGCGCAGGCGCTCGCCTTCGCGCTCGTCGCCCGGATGCTGCGTCGTCGGGTTCCTTTGCTCCGGACGATGCTGCCGCCGTCGCGCGTACTCCTAGCCTCGCAGCTTCGGCGTCGCGCGCTGCGCCGGGCCGAAGAGCAGCGGAAACGCGAACGGCGCCGCAAGGTCGCGCTCGCGACGACGGGCGTCGCGGTCGGCGCCGCGTTGACCGCCGCGCGAGCGCTCCAGCGTCGCTGACTTAGGCGTCCGGCATGCCCGCGCGCGATCCCGCGGGTGCGCGCCCCCTCGTTCGGAAGGCCACAAGCTGATCCCATGCCGCCATGGACGACAACGTCGCCGTAGCCGGGGGCCTGTCGGCCGACGACGCCATGGCGGCAGGGGAGCGTCGCCCGTGATAATCGCCGCCGGGGTGGTTGCCGCCGCATGCTGGACGTTCGCGATGCTGCTCGTCGGGTGGGGACTCGGAAGGCAGCGCCGGCGCCGTTGATCTCGACCCGCACTTCAGCGACGTCCGCCGGGCGCCCCCAGCCGGAGACGAGAAACAGCGTCGCCTGGCTCGGGCACAGCTGCACGGCGATCAGGCTCGACGGCCTCCTCGTCGTCACCGATCCTGTGCTGCGTCGGCGCGTCTTCCATCTCAGGCGCGGGACCGCCGTCGATCCGAGCGCGCTGGCCGATGTCGACGCGATCCTCATCTCTCACACCCACTACGACCACCTCGACCTTCCTTCGCTGGACCAGCTCAACCTCGGCGCACGCGGGATCGTGCCCGCGGGCGCCGGCAGGCTGCTGCGACGCCGCGGCTTCCGCTACGTCTGCGAGGTCGTGGCCGGGAACGAGGTCCAGCTCGGCCCGCTCCGAATCCAGGCGACCCACGCCGAGCACGGGTCGCCGTGGCGCGTCGGCGCCGGTCGAACGCAACCCCTCGGGTTCGTGATCAAAGGCACCCGGACTGTGTATTTCGCGGGGGACACGGACGTCTTCGACGGGATGCGCAATCTCGGGCGGATAGACGTCGCCCTGCTGCCCGTCGCAGGCTGGGGTCCGCGGCTCCCTCCCGGGCACCTCGACCCGCTACGCGCAGCCGAGGCTCTCGACCTCATCCAACCGCGCGTTGTGATCCCCATCCACTGGGGGACGTACTCGCCGTGGCGAGCCCCCTCCCACAGCGACGAGGCAGCGATGAAATTCGCCGAGATCGCCGCCACGGTGGCACCGGCCGTCGAAGTCCTCGTGCTGAGCCCGGGGCAGTCGCACGCGCTCGACTGACGGTCAGAGTGCGAGAACCGCCTCCGGTTCGACGACGTCCACCGGCACGTGGTAGCGCTCGAGCGCAAGGACGGTCTCCTCGAGCTCTGATCGGGTCCGCCGGCAAAGCCGTCGCTGCGCCAGCATCGGCACGGGCACGAAGAGCTCGAGCGGGTAGGCGAAGGACGCGCGCCAGCCTCCCTCGCTCACGACGACGTCCCCCCACAGGGCAACCCGGCCGATCACGCGGTCGGCCGGGCGGAGAACGGCCTGACTCTCGAGATACCAGCGGGCGGCGGCGAGCGAGCGAGCACCGTAGATGCCGCAACTGCACGCGATATCCGGCGCGTCGTGAGGCGACGC